>ENA-ORXU01000232-ORXU01000232.1-marine-metagenome-genome-assembly--contig:-NODE-232-length-71233-cov-4.626539_pt1 | contig 71233 bp, 54 predicted proteins | sample MGYA00237869_ERZ511484 | MGnify/ENA metagenome assembly ERZ511484 | reverse complement strand
ATGAGAGCTACGGGCTTGATCAGGCCAGAGTGAGATGATCTGATCGGTGAGCTCTGTGGCGTCATACTTGCCGCCATAGGTGCCATCCATACCCCAAAAGTCCGTATCGCAAAATCGGCAGACGGCCGTAGCTCGATCTTCCTCACGACCTGTCCAGAGGTTGCATCCTGCAAATCTGCAGAAGATAGCAGGACGTCCAGCATGAGCGCCTTCTCCTTGAAAACTATAAAATATCTCTTTGATCTTGTAAGCCATAGCAGCGGCGCAAAGGTGGGAATTTGCTCAGACACCTGAGCAAGCTTGTCGGGCAGCAACACACTTATTCTAGTCTCTAAAAGACTAAAAGTCAATCGATGCTCCCTCCTTCGTATTCCATCTTGTCTTATCCGTCAAGGATCGGATGGATTTTGGACTTCTACGCATGTCGCATAGTGCTACAACGAAAATTGTGCTTTCGGTCCATGAATAGTACAGTAAATAGGTGTGAACAATTTTACAGCGTATCGTACTCTTAGAGGTTGCTCTGCCAAGTTTAAGGAAGCGAGAAATCAAACTAAGTGCCTCCTGAATAAAGTCGGATAATCTCAGAGAATATGCCTTAGTGCCATTGCGAAGTTCCCAGTATTGTAAGATATCAACAAGTTGATTTTGGGAAGATTCAGACCACTTTATTTCTCTGACCATGTCTTGATTCTATCCATGACAACTCTGTTATTGATGACATTGCCTTCTCTTATCTCTTCGAGACCTTGAGAGATGCTTTCATCATGACCAGATGGGATTTGCAAGATATCTTGCGATGTCTCAAATTCAATCAATTCGATGAGATGTTGCAAGAGAGAGACTTCTTCCAGTTGTTCTATCTACGATTGTAAAGTCTTTTTAAGTATTGCTGCGCTCACAGTGTCTGGATTTATGTGAATATAACATAGATCAGCCAGCTTAAGTGCGTCTGTCGCAGTGATAATAGAGAATCTTACTTGAGAAAAAGTCAGTTTACTCAGACACCCACGCTGTCATCTCGATCTCTACTAGGGCTTCTGGATCTATCAAGTCCTTAATCACGAGTAACGTACTGACAGGCTTGACGATACTGAAGTACTTAGCATGAGCGCGAGTTACCTCTTCCCAGTCATCTACGTGTCGCAGATACATCCTAGTGCGCACCACATTGCTATAGTCAGCGCCGAGCGCAAGCAGATAGTGATGCATCTTCTCGATGATATAGCAGCTCTGTGCGTAAGCGTCTCCGTGGTGCAAGACGCCATTCTTGTCCGCGGCTACTGTGCCTGCGAGTTCTACTAGTGGCCCTACGCGTGTAGCTCGTGAATAGCCCACGCGATCTTCCCATGGGCTACCAGAGCTCAGGGATCTACGATCTGTCACAGCTGGTGTATAGCATCTGTAATGATGGAATAGTTGATCATGGCAGTGGCACTAAGGTCATCACTACTTAGGATCTGTCGCACGATTCCGTCCTCATCGATCAAGAAAGCCTTGGGGTAGCCTAAGCCACCTAGGAATTGTCCATCACTGAGAAACTTAGCACTGCCTATGGTAGGGTAGCTGAGTTTCTCGCCATCCATTCTCTTAGCAAGTGCCTCAGAATGCTCGCTGTACATCCCTAGGACCTGCCAGCTAGCGGGCACATCTTGCAGATAAAAAGCTAGATCAGCGCATGTGGCACAATCTTCATTCCAGAAGTACAGTAACAGTGGCTTACCCATGTAGCTACGTGAGTATCGCTCTGTGCCATCCGTATCACTTGCTAGGAAAGCAGCCAGCTCCTTTCCGATAAGATCTTTCTTCATAGCAGATAGCGGAGGTGCGACGACCTCCTGCTCCACCTTGTAGCCTCCAGTTGCATCTTGAATCTGCGCTGAAGATGTAGGAGCTAGGATTGTAAGAGTGAGTAGTAGAATCGGATAGATAAGCAAGTGCTTCATGGTTACTGTAACGGTAGATGGGCTCATCATATGATACAGGATACTCACTTTATATTACAGTGGTACTATGGACGATCCTTGGCAAATAAGCGAGTCTCAATCTGCTCGGCCATAATATGCCCTAGAAGCATATGCATCTCTTGTACGCGCGGGGTATCATCGCTAGGTACGGCTACGATATGATCACATAGATGGGCCATAGAGATTGGCTTACTTCCCGTGAAACCAATGGTCTTCAGCTCTAGATCTCGAGCTCGATGAAGAGCAGAGAGAACGTTACCACTAGTTCCACTAGTAGAGTAGGCTATAAGTATGTCCCCGTGAGTCCCCAGTGCTTCTACACTGCGTGCAAAGGCTTGATCGTAACCATAGTCATTGCTGATGGCTGTAAGGTGTGCAGAGCTCAGAGTAAGGGCGATAGCTGGTAATGCTTTACGATCCAGATAGAATCTACCGCTGAGTTCGCCCGCAATATGCTCAGCATCTGCTGCGCTACCTCCATTACCGCAGAGCAGGATCTTATTTCCTGAGCGTAGAGCGTGCACACACATAGATATGATGGCTTCTAAGCTCGTGGCAGTCTGATCATCTAGCAGAGACTCGGCTACTGCTATATGGGACTCTATGCGACTGCGTAAGTAGTCCATCAAGAGAGCCCTATGGTATTCTCTATGAGGTACTTATTTCGATCTCCAGCATTGCGCGTGATCAGTTCGGCTAGGAATCCTGTCAGAAATAGTTGGGATCCGACGATAAGGGAGAGATTGCCAAGATAAAATAAAGGTCTATCATGGATCTTCGCAGCCTCCCAGAAGATCTTGCCGCAGGCTAAAAATATCAATATTCCAAGTCCAACAAGCACAAAGAACATACCCACGGCTCCAAAGAAATGCATAGGTCGCTTTCCAAATTTGCCAATAAAGGCAATCGTGAGGAGGTCCAAAAATCCATTAATAAAGCGCTCCATACCAAACTTAGTAGTTCCATACTTACGCGCCTGATGCTCTACGACTTGCTCACCGATATTTTTGTAGCCGGCCATCTTGGCAAGTACGGGTGTGTAGCGATGCATCTCTCCGTAGACTTCTATACTCTTGACTACGGTATTTCTATAAGCCTTGAGCCCACAGTTAAAGTCGTGTAACTTGATACCACTGAGACGACGTGTAGCTGCATTAAACAGCTTAGTCGGTATGGTCTTAGTCAGTGGATCGTACCGTTTCTTTTTCCATCCACTTACTAGATCATAGCCATCTACCTTGATCCCCTTGACCAGCGCTGGGATCTCATCAGGACTATCTTGTAGATCCGCATCCATAGTAATTACCACTTCGCCACGTGCATGCTCAAATCCTACTTGAAGAGCCGCTGATTTGCCATAGTTTCGCCGAAAGGAAATACCGCGCACGCGATCATTCTGTGCAGCGAGCTGTGTTACAACTTGCCAGCTCTTATCAGTGCTGCCGTCATTGATAAAGAGGATTTCATAGTCGTAGTCTTCGCGTTCTGCGACACGTCTGATCCAAGCTTCCAGCTCTGGTAAAGACTCGTCTTCATTATATAAGGGTACTACAATGGATAGATCCACTACGCTCGGGTCTTGGCAAATGATGCTATGATATAAGATAGGAGAAAACCTCCCAGTAGTCCAAAGATAAATCGAAAGAACCACTGAAATATTGTCGGGAGCACCATATCCCCTAGAGCCTCATCTGGAATCTGGTCGCCCATGATGAGTTCTGTCAGAGCTATACGCTGCTCCTGCCAGTAACTTCCTGCTTGTGGATCGGCAGAAAGGACTACATGGATAAAGATGTAGTACAACAAGCTAGATATGCAAAAAACGATAAAGGCAGCTCGCACATGGTCTTTGGTCGCCCCACCTTCCATCACACTATGATGAGCGGCACGGTACTGCATGACCACGACCGGTAGAAAACTGATAAAATACAGTCCAGGATGAAATAGGAGATCAGCGCGCACTAGGTACACGCAGAGATATAGCAACAGTATGAGTACTCCCGCTACCAGGCCTAGACGCTGAGATGATTTCACGCGTTGATTAAACCACGACGGGCTTATCTTTCTTAGTTACAGCTGCCATGATGAGAGCCTTGATGGCATTCCAAATGATCCATATGAAAGGACCGACGAAGGCAGATATCGGATTAAGAGAAGACTCGAGAGCTCTTGTAGTAAATTTCTGTAAAAAAGCTGGCGCATCCGCCATCTGCTCTTCCATCTGGACTACAGCATCCTGAATTGCTTCTCGGACATCATCAGGCAGGAAGAATGACAGATATATGTAATTAAAAACAGCTGCAACCATGTCAGCAACGAAATACATGACTAAACCTATAAGGAATGCTTTGCCTAGATTCACCCATCCACCATTGAGGTCATCTCTGAAGTCTACTACAGCTTTGTAATTAAATCCTAGACTAATAAGGAACATAGCGAATACGATAACCATGCCTATAATGGCTCCCGAGGTACTGGGTTCTAAAGGATTGCCTTGGAGCATTTGAGCTCCTATGGTAGCTAGACCAGTAAGGACGCCAAGTATGGCTCCATATTTTAATGCTACAGGTAGCCAAGGTTGTGATGCTTCATTCATGTTGGTTAGTTTGATTGATTAGCGTGATGGTAAAGATGTATGATCAGACAAATGTATCCTTTCCTCATGGAAGGTGCCAAGTATGGCGCCTGTGAGAGTGCCCTTTGGCACTGGAGGATAGTTGCGAGAGCGAGATGCACCGCCATTCCAAGACTGTTTCTGCGAGCGTGAATAGAGTGTGAGATTCACATTTGCGCCCTCAGCAATGATATCGGCCTCGCAGTGCATAGCACTTCTAGGATTGATAGAGAGAATTTCCACGAGTCGATCCGAGCTGAGTGATTTACCCAGAGCTGTCTCTAGTAGGGGATAGCATAGGTCTATAGTCGCGGCACCAAAGTCCGCGTCGCCAAAGGGTACACTTTTCAGTTCCTCCTCTAGAGGTCGGTGATGACTCATGACCATGTCTATGTCGCCTTCAAGTAGTGCTTTTCTCAGAGCCTGTTTATCGTCTTCTCCACGGAGCGGCGGGATGACCTTGAAAGCGCTGTTCCAACTGCTGAGATCATCATCGCTATAGAGGAGGTTCATCACTGCTACAGAGCTCTTGATGTAATCTTTCTGAGATTTCCTTAGGCCACGGAGATGCTTGACGCTATCTGCTGAGCTGACACCATATAGCAAAAGTGCTGTCTGTAGCTGTGCCGTCATGGTAATATCACGAGCTACTCGCAGGCTTTCTTCCATGGCAGGCATAGCAGGTAATCCCATACTCACTGTCACGGGACTTTCATGGACCTGAGCGCTCGGTACCAGACTGGGATGAGAGACCATATGGATCATCGTCTTCTCTGTGGGGCCTAGATACTGTAAGATACGCATCATCACATCTACATCATCTATGCTCGACATCCCTGTTCCAAAAGCCACAGCGCCTGCTTCAACCAGGTCATGAAATTCGCTGATTTGGTGCTTTTCTCGATGCGACACAGGGCTAGCTATGGAGTGCAGACGCACGGGCAGCGTCGTTGAGGACTGCGCGCCTATGCTACGCACGAGTGCTGCGGTGTCTGTAACTGGTGACGTATCTGGCCAAAGTGCTATATCTGTGTAGCCGCCATGTGTCGCTGCTTTGCTGAGCGTGTGATAGTCTTCTCTATGCTCATGTCCTGGTGCGCCGGAGTAGATACCGATATCCATCCATCCTGGAGATAGGCAGGCTTTGTCACCTATAACTTTCTGCACCGCTCTAGGCTTCAGACCTTTTCCAATCTTATGTATAATTCCATCCTTGAGATGGACATCTAGGCGCTTAGCATTGTGAGGGCTGCGGGGATCTGTGATCAGGACATTTTTTATGATCACATTCATCTCGGTGTAGCTTTATTTTTTCCAGATCCGCAGCAGGATCGATTCGAGTAATAAGAAGATCAGAGCAAAGATAATGCACCATTTCCAAAGCACTTTTCCTGTGGTACGATCAGCAATCACTTGACCAAAATCAGCTCGATATTCTTGCTCTAAGATGACATCAGCTTGTGGGGCCAAAGAGGCAAGTTGATCTGCCGATATACGCGTCATCGCACTCTCTGATCTATCATAGTTGTATGCCAGTCCTCCTATTTCTTTGTCAGACTGTAGAACCCGATAAAATCCATCTTTCTGCAGTCCTTCGTCTACGATAAGTCTCAGTCGACCACCAGCTCGCGTGCTTCGAGGAATGATCTCAGTACCTTGACCTCGCAGTTTGTATACGGGGTCTTTGCTCGTACTTGGAGGCACAGATATTGCGGCGGATTGGGCAACAGTGTAACTACTCGGTTGCTCAGCTCCAGAGCTCACTGCCATACGGTAGATCATGGGGACAAAGATCTCAGCATTAGCCACCAGATCACTGTACTTCTTGTCAATCGGACTAGTCAGGGCAAATAGATTGCCTTCTTGATAGGGAGTACGACTGAGATATGTACCACCATCTCGATAGCTCATAACGGTGCGCTGACCTCGATTTTTACGGCTTTCGCCAAAATACGCCTGTACGCGCGGTAGATTGATGTTTCTACCAGTACGGAGAAATACATTGCTGAAAATTGCTTCTTGCGTATTGACTCTTGATACCTCGAGTTCATTTGCCCGAAAGGGCTCCCACTTAGCACCACCATAATCTGCTAGAAAACGATTGTACTGTTCCAGATTTCCGCTGGCCGATGGAATGAAGAGGACGTGTCCACCATTGCCCACATAGCTCTTGAGCTCAGAAGATAGTCCTGTGCTGATCGCATCTAGACCTTGCATGATGATCAGAGCATGATCTCCAAGACTGCTATAAGATATATTAGTTACACTTTGAAAGGAAGGCGAGAGGATGCTACTGCTTTCTATGGCAGCTTTGACATATTTGTCGATCTGACCATCGTGAAGCACGAGCACACTGAGCTGATCGGGAACAGAAAAGCTAAGATGAAAGCGATCGTCAAACTGCACTGGATAGTCCGTGATCTGGAGGAGCACATCATAGATGCCAGCCTCGGCTGTACGGAAGCTCACCGTATCTGTAATCGATACGCCAGCGCGCAAGTCAAATGTGGATACGGGCTTAGCCTGACCGAGATACTCGACTCGCAAGCGGATATTCTCTCTATCTTGTTCGCCGCGATTTGTCATACGCACTAGGATCTCTACGTCCTCGCCCTTAGCTTGGATAGGACTGATGAGCCATGCAGTATCTATGGACACATTAGACTCCTGTACGGCCTGCATGGGTACGAGATACCACTGCACCATGCTATCAAGCGGAGCTAACTCTAGCTGCTGCTCATCCACTCCCCAGTCCGTCATGGCAAAGGCGCTGAGATTATCACTCCCTGAAGCTAGCAGTGTCCGCGTCATCTTGCGGCTCAGGACGCTCCAGTCAAGCGGCACCGGACTCACTGTGATGTCATCGATGTATTGCGATATCTGATCCTTGTCTAAGAAAAATTGATGCCGCGCCTCCATGTCATTAGTGAGAAGGGTGAACTTCTGATTGTCAGGTGCTGCATCAATGATCTGTCGTGCTCGGTTCTTAGCTCTCTCAAGGAGGAGCACGTCATCACTCTCCGCTGTCATGGAGAAACTATTATCTATGATGATTCCAAGATGAGCTACACCTGTGGCAATCTGTTCATCTTTGGTCAATACGGGCTGGGCAAATGCAAGCACCAGTAGGGCTAGTGCCAATAAGCGTGCTAGCAGTACAAGTAAATTTTTGAGCCTGGATCTGGCCGAGACTTCTTCCTTTATTTCATCCAGTAGCGCCACATTACTGAAGTACACCTTCTTGAATCGTCTGAAGTGAAACAGATGAATGACAATCGGTATGGCCAGCAGGCCGAGCGCCCATAAAAATGATGGATAAAGGAAGTGCATAAGACTGGCAAAGTTATGTGCCTGGTAAGGTAAAAATTGTAAACGCCATAGGCGCTACTATGGTACACCATAGAGCACTAAAAAGATGTGCGTAGCAACAAGATCTTTCCAGAAGACTGCTATCCTATAGCGCTTGGATCGTACAATCTACTACCTGACTAGCGTAAGATCTCCCGAGTACACCTGGACAAATCCATCAGTAAATTTGACTTCTGCGACATAGACGTAAACGGCATTCGGAGAGGCCTGTCCTTTAGTATTTCCGTCCCATCCCCAGAGTACACCTGGAGTCAGCGCCTGAGCAGCGTATACTTGCGACCCCCAGCGATCATAGATAGCAACTCGTTCTATGGAATCTACGCCCTCATCTGTGAAGATGGTCCATAGATCATTGATGCCGTCACCATTGGGTGAAAAGACATTGGATACATAGACAAAGCGATTGACCACCACTCGTATGGTGATGGTGCTTGACGCCGTACATCCCTCATCAGTAAATGCCAGCACGGTCAGCGAGGTAGTAGCACTAGGAGAAAGATCTACAGATGAGCACGCTACACAGAGTACACTATCGCCAAGAAGCCATACAGTGCTATCAGGCGCTCCAGTCACTACAGCGAGATCTACAGTGATCCGATCTCCAGCTTCGATCTCACGATCCTCTCCGAGGTCTATTTCTATCCCATCTATAAGATTGATCGTGAAGGAAGTCGATAGACCACATCCTGTCGCATCCGTGACTCTGAGTATGTAATCTCCTGGGGTAAGGTCACCATCCTGAGTTAGATCTATTTCCTCATCGTTAAGAAATATAGTATACGGTGATTCGCCCCCTACGATGTCATCTATTACTATCGATCCTGTCTCCGGTTGGAGACAACTTGGCTGAGTGATAGTAGTCGCTATCTCCGTGATGTTTGCTACGGACTCTACTACAGTGGTTGCCATCGATGTGCATCCCTCAACCGTACGAGCGACGAGTGTATATACTCCTGGATCAGACACGGTGATCATTGATTCTTCACTGAAGAGCACGTCATCTAATGTCCACATGTATCTGATGTCGTCCTCTGGTAAGACGCCAATGCTACGAGAAGGATTATCGCAGTCGAGAGTGAGTGTCGGCGGTATTACCAGCTCTGGAGCACGCTCGACTATGACCGTGACTTCTATCTGTGCGGCGGGACAAGCCGTAGCAGGATCTACAGTGTAGGTGAGCGTGTAGGTCGCAGCAGGGAGATTTGATATATCTAATTGACCTGTGTTGCTATCGAGCACAGCGTTTACGGTCGGGTCTCCTGTTGCTGAAGACCATATCCCCCCTGCATCTGCATCAGCCAGTTGATCACCAAGCATGATTATGGGCTCTACTGATGGACAGAGCGGTCTATCACCGAGATAGGTGCCTGTAGAGGCCGGCTCATCCAATACTAGCATCATACGTACGCTATCCGGACAGTCAGCTGGAACGGTCTCATCTGTAAAGAAGACTAGTCCAAATTCACCGTCCACTGCTAGGGATAAATCAAGCGTGGCACCCGCTATAGTAGCACCTGAGCCGCCTCTGACTTCCCATCTACCTGTAGTGCCAGCACCTAGCAACTGAGATAGGTCATAAGAAGACTCACTGATACATAGCGGGCCTATGTCCATGACATCTATAGCTGGACAGAGACACTCTAGCACCTCTACCGTGATGGTAGTGAAAAAATCATCACATGGAAACTCTCCCGTGAGCGTATAGCTGAAGTCATAAAATCCTGGCGTCACGCCATCAAAATCTAAGAGTGGAAGAAAGCCAGAAGCACCACTACCATCGAGATCGACCCATGTACCTGAGCGACTACCAGCTGTGATGAGTGTGAGGAAATTTATTTCTGAGACATTACCTTGATCATCAGTATTGCAGATATCTATCAATTCTGGCAGTTCAGCGAATTGAAGGGGATTGATCTGGACTTCTACAGTATTGCTCGTAGGACATCCATCAGGCACAGTGCCATCTAATGTAAATTCTAATATATAGCTGCCAGGATCTACATCCATGCCCACGAGGCGATTACTTTCTACTCGAGCAGGTGCTGCGCCTCCTGGGTCTGTAATAATCTCCCAGGACCCAGTATTACCAGATATATTGAGCAGGTCTAAGTTGATATCCGTATCATCTGAGCAGCTCACTTGGAGGCTTGCTAGAGCTACACTGGGACACTGACAATCTACCACTTGTATCGATAGTGAGCTGGAAATATCCTCACAGGGAGGAGTAGCGTCCATAGAGGTAAATGTAAATGAGTATACACCGGGAGTGACATCTTGAAAATCGAATACGCCATCAGAGCCGACAGCACCGCTATTTTCGTCATCCGTCCAGATCCCTGAGACATTACTCGTGATGATCGCCGTATCAAGATCATACATGCTTGGTAAAGCTGTACCTGTGCTATTATTACAGACCATAAGAGATGTCAGGAGCAATATTTCCGGTTGCTCTATAATCGTGATAGTAGTGGCTACGCTATCTGGACATCCTGACGGTGGATCATCATCAAGAAGAAAGGCTACTATATAGTCACCAGGTGTCACATCTGCTCCTGACAAGATACTACCTGTCAGCTGAGCGTCTTCTGCTAGGCCTGGTGATGTGACGATTGTCCACGCACCTGTGCCTGTAGAGCTCAGTGAATCACTGAGGTCGATGGAGACTTCATCACTACAGATATCAGCTATCGAATTGATCATAAGCTGAGGGCAATTGCACTCTTGTACTTCAATCACTAGCGTATCGCTTATCTGCTCACATGGTGACACGGCTGCTGCAGTCGTGTATACGTAACTGTACATACCTGGATCTACATCCGTAAAATCCAATGCATCAAAGTCTCCACTTGTAGGAGGTGATGACAGTGCTATCCAGCTGCCAGTATTATCGCCGCTGCTGATAGCATCGAATAAATCAAGTACAGCAGGGAAGGCACCTGATCCGCTTGTATTGCAAGCAGATAAGCTCATCATGAGACTGAGAGAAGTCGGAGCGCTCAGATAAATATCTATCTCTGTGCTATCGGGACAGCCCATCACTGGTGTAGCGAGTGTATACTGTACTACATATAGACCAGTGTCAGCACCCGTACCGCTAAAGGTATTACCAGAGAGCGTCGCAGGATTACCATCGTCTGGTCCACTGATCAGTGACCATGTGCCAGACTCAGAAGATATGAGCAAGGAGTCCAAGTCAAGCTCCGCGCTAGATATACAGACAGAGTCCGGATCAACCACGGCGAGGCTAGGACAAGCACAATCTTCTACAAATACAAGTATACTATAGAGTGATTCTTCGCAGCCAGCTTGAGCGCTCGCAGTGACATATGTATAGCTATAAGTGCCGGCTGTGACACCGTCAAAATCTTGAATAGGAAATGTTCCAGCAGCACCTGAAGAACTATTTTCAGACCAGGTGCCAGTCATATCACCTCCCGTCACTAGATCATCCAGGTTGATCTCTGTATCACCACTATTGCATACAGTAATCTGTGCTGTTACTGTGGCCATAGGAGGATCATTTACGGTGATCTGTAGTAGCGCATCTATGTGGCAATCAGCTGGTGGACTGCTGTAGATAATATCATAGACACCACTAGTAAGTGTAGATGGATCTAGCGCGCCAGAAGGGCCGACCACACCTTCCCATGTACCTCCAGGTAATTGGCCGTCGTACGTGACTCCGTCTCCATTAGTACATAGAAATTCTGGTCCTATGATTTGACTTTGTATAGGATCGTTGAGCTCTATAGTTATATCCGCTGCGTCCATACAGCCTTCTACAGTGGTGATGGTGTAAGTAAGGTCATTGGGCCCTAGTTCTAGGTCAGCAGGTACGAGTGTAGTACCCGTGACTGGGTCCGACCAAGTGCCGCCAGTAGGGCTGGCTACAAGATCTATGGCATCACCGTCGCTACATAGTGGATCTACTGCCTCAATGGTGATCGCCGGAATAGTGAAGATCTCATACGACTCCGTGATGCTATTGCTACATCCTAGATCATCGGTGAACATATACGTTACAGAATTAGTCCCAGCGGGTTGAGCGCTAGGGTCGATGGTGCCATCACTAGCAACACTTCCGCTCCACACTCCACCAGCAGGTTGGCCATCCAGTAAGATGGGCAGATCAGCAGGACAAAGATCCATAAGGCCGTCTATGCTCACTGAGGGTTGTTCGTTTACGGTGAATACAAGAGTCGCGATGCTTGTGCAGTTGCCGCTTACGCCAAGGACTGTGACTGTATAGTTAATTTCACCAGAGAAGTCACTCGGCAAGGTGACCGTCGGGCTCTGAGCACTGGGATCATTCAAAAATGCCGTGCCTCCATTATCACCTATCCAATCAATGGTGTAGGGGGCATCATTGCCGTTAATAGTAAGTAATAGATCTATGGGGTCGGCCCCTTGGCAGAGACCAGCTGTCTCGTCGAGGATAAGATCTATGCTACATGGTGGATCGTTATCACAAGTGAGCCAGTCGGCAGCATCTCCTGTAAACTCCAAATCAAAACCATTGCCACTTGGAGCAAAATTATCTACCATGATGTAGTATCCCTCTCCCGGCTGGACTGTGATGGTACTTACAAAACCATTTCCTCCAGCATTTTCCGTCTCATCAGTCTCACCCATACCGAGACCAGTCTCAGGACAGAAGGAACAGCCCGGTCCGGCGTAACTGCATCGAATAGGATCTCCTAGATCCGTACAGCTCACATCAGGGCCCCATACAGCGAAATCGTAGTCTTCACCTGCTCCACCACCTGGGGTTACGGTAAATCCAAATTCTAAATCAGCTGGGGCGTCGATATCGATCTCCACATAGTACCAAGCGGAGTTATTTTCGCCAGACAGGAGGCAACCGCTGTCGTTGTCTGGATCGGCAAAGTCATCAATGTCTCCACCGATAGGATTGAAAGCTACATCGCCACCATCACATAACACTGTGGCTCCAATACAGTCATCGGGCAGATTGAACTGTGCATAAGTAAAGTGGAGACTCAAGATGGTAATGAGAAGGGGAAGGGTATATGATCGGATCATGTAGTAAAGATGCAGAATATTAGAATGTTTCATCTCCTTAATCACTTTCAAGGGCGATCAAGTAATCGTCGAGCAAACTCACCTAAACTCTTGTAAAAGAGCTATCTTGCCCTGACAAATGATAATATATGCTTTGTAGATGTTATATACGAGTTCTCATAGCCGTCACTGGTCTAGTGATAAGCCACACAGTACTTGATGCCCAAGTGCCAGATCTATCATCACTAGAAGCGCTGAGTGCCAGAAGTATAGGCCCTGCGGGGATGAGTGGCCGTGTCACTTGCATATCCGTAAATCCGACTGATGACAAGGAGATTTATATAGGTGCCGCAAGTGGCGGTGTCTGGCATAGCACGGATGGCGGTGTCTCTTGGGAGCCTCTGTTTGATGAGCAGGCAACACTTTCTATAGGTGCCATTGCGATCCATCCACAAAATCCAGATCTGATATGGGTAGGAACAGGAGAAGGTAATCCTCGCAATTCACACAACAGTGGGCGAGGGGTATACCGCAGTCAAGATGGAGGGAAGACTTGGCAGCTCATGGGACTTGAGAAAACTAAGACCATCCATAGGATTCTTCTAGATCCATATGACCGTAGTGTCGTATACGTGGGAGCGATGGGATCGGCATGGGGTGCAGGTAAAGATCGTGGCCTCTATAAGAGCGTTGATGGTGGAGCATCTTGGACCAAGAGTCTGTATGTGGACGAGAATACGGGTATCGCAGATATGGTCATGGATCCTAGTAACCCAAGTAAGATTATCGCTGCGACATGGGACTATCGACGTAGACCGTGGACATTTACTTCAGGTGGGCCTGGCTCTGGTCTACATATGACGATAGATGGAGGTGAAAATTGGAAAGAGATTACAGCTGATGACGGTCTGCCAAGTGGTGAGCTGGGAAGGATAGGTCTGGCCATAGCGCCCTCTGATCCTGACCGCGTCTACGCTCTTGTAGAAGCTAAGAAAAACGACTTATATAGATCTGAAGACGGTGGTCACACATGGAAAGCTCTGAAGTCAAAAGGCAACAAAGGAAATAGACCATTTTACTATGCCGATATCTACGTAGATCCAAGTAATGAGAATAGAATCTATAGCATCCATTCCATCATCACGATGAGTGAGGATGGTGGTAAGACTTTCAGCGAACTTGTGCCCTGGCAAGAGGTGCATCCAGATCATCATGCTTTTTGGATTAATCCCGCAGACCCTGCCCATCTCATAGAGGGAAACGATGGTGGACTTGCTATATCCTACAACCGAGGAGATGATTGGCGCTTCGTGGAGAACTTGCCACTCGGACAATTTTATCATGTAAATCATGACATGGATGTACCATACAATATCTATGGTGGTATGCAAGATAATGGCTCATGGGTTGGTCCCAGTAGCATATGGAAAAATGGCGGTATAAGAAATGCAGACTGGCGCGAGCTTTATTTTGGTGATGGATTTGACGTAGTACCGCGACCAGATAACAATCGATACGGCTACGCCATGTCACAAGGTGGCAATGTGAGCTACTACGATCGCGAGACAGGAAATAACCGCTTCATCAAGCCCATACATCCAGACGGAGAGCATCTTCGCTACAACTGGAATGCCGCTATTGCTCAAGATCCATACAGTGACTGCGGCGTGTACTTTGGTAGTCAGTATGTGCACTATAGCAGCGACTGTGGTATGAGCTGGGAGATTATTTCTCCAGATCTCACTACCAATGATACATCGAAACAGCGTCAAGATATCAGTGGTGGTCTCACGATAGACGCCACTCAAGCAGAGAATTACACGACTATATTAGCCATTGCCCCGAGTCCCGTAGAAAAAGACATGATCTGGGTCGGTACCGATGATGGTAAGCTGCAACTGACCACGGATCGCGGAGATACATGGACAGAGATTCAAGGAAGACTGCCGGGATTTCCATCTGATGGATGGGTTGCACATATAGAACTGTCATCTACAGATGCGAGCACCGCCTATGTATCTGTTAATAATTATAGAAACGATGACTGGTCTGCCTATGCATGGCGCACTACTGATAGCGGCGCTACTTGGCGTCGCATCGCAGATGATCGCCAGATCGCTGGGCATGTGTTCTGCGTAGTTCAAGATCCTGTAGAGAGCAATCTGCTATTTCTAGGAAGCGATGTAGGACTATATGTAAGTACAGATGCTGGTGGTAAATGGCAGAAATACACACACGGACTTCCTCCAGTAAATGTCACCGATCTCAAGATCCATCCTCGCGAGCCTGATCTGATCATTGGGACTTTTGGTAGAGCATTTTATGTACTAGATAATATCCGACCACTGCGAGAATTAGCTTCTCAGAATTCAGCTGATAAGTTAAAAATTTATGAACCTGCAGATGCTTATATTACAAGTCGCCGGAGCGTGGATGGCATCAGATTTGTCGCGAGCAGCTATTTTGTAGGAGATAATAAGGGGCCATGGGCTAGGATTCCTATATGGCTTTCGCCAAAAAGCTCCCCAGGCTCGACTAAAGATTCTAATGTAATCGAAAGTAAAGACAAGCCAGAGAGCGCTGACGCGAAAATGAAAAGATCAGCCAAAGGCAAGTCCGGTAAATTAAATAGGAAAAAGGATAAGGGAACACTTGTCACAAAAGGTGAAGAAAATATATCAGGAGAAAAGAGTGCCGCTGACACCAAGGCAGATACAACAGAGAAGCCTGCACCTACAAGACTCTATATACTGCGTGGTGAGACAGATACAATCCGCACCCTTGGGCCAAAATTAAAAGATGGATTACAACACGTGACATGGTATCTCGATGAAGATGGTGTCAATGGTCCATCGAGGTCCGCACGTGACAAGGATCGTACGCCAAGAAGTGGTGTGCGAGCTCTACCTGGTTCTTATAGAGCTGTCCTCGTGCATGCTGGCGATACCTTAGAGACAACACTTCTTGTGCACATGAGCTCACTGAGTGATGTAACTGAACAGAATTTCCAAGCTGCCCATGATGCACAGAAATCGTATGAAGTTCAAGTCACTCGAGCTGCCGACGCAGCAGATCGAATCCGTGAGATGCGAGAAGCAACAGAGCGCGTACGATCAATCAAGACTGCCTTTGCTACAGAAATGCAAGACAGCATCATACAACGGACAGATGAGATTGATAAAGGCATCAAGAAATTAAGCGAGCTTTTCTTTACACCTTCAGACTTTAAGGGAATAGATAGCGTCACGCGTAGATTACCCTCTCATCTCTGGACGGCCTCGCGCTACCTATCCAATCTCGATATGGGCGCTAGCGGTACTGCCACCGATGCAGTCCAGATTGCAAAAGACGAAATTGAGCGCGTCGTAAAACTTGTCAATACTTTTGACCAAGACGAATGGAGTGACTACCAAAAGTTTATCAATCAGCAGGACTTGTCCTTATTTAAAACAGACCAATGATCTTAGATTTTCTCAGAAATTTATTTAGCCGTCCTACTGCAGGTCTTTCTAGCGCACAACTCATAGAAGCTGGCGTATGCCCTAACTGCTGGGGCAAGATGCAATATGATAGTAAATACCAAGACTATCTCAAAGACGCCACCAAGGATAATGTGAGTGGCCGCAGCGATGGGCGAAAAAGCTTTGTCCTACAATTTATAGAAACCCATGTAGATGGTATCAAGCTCAAGAAAGACGGAGATAAACTTGATTGTCCTAAGTGCAGTACTACGTACAAAGCCAATAGAGCTGGTGGGTGGTAGTCCATAAGATCCCTAGACTCTCGTGAATCGTGCACAGTGAGTTTTACGGATACCTGCCTATACTGCGACAGCCAGACAGGCCGATCATCGAGCGATAGTCGAGATGAGCGTTTCTATTGTTAAGCAACTGGGCAGATTGAGCTAGTCAATTTCAGCATCATTTCAGTTCCTTCATTCTTTTAAATCGAAGGGCTGCTACTAGCCATCTGGGAAGAGGTTTCCCTACTGGGCGATCGTGTAAGGAGATCTTCCATCCAAGGGCTGGTAAAAGAGTGACCTTGAGAGTCTGCACAAATTCTATCAAGGTGCCGTCGGGATCCTCGGCGTACGCCCAGTGGCCTGCTGCGTCACCCATGAGAAAGTCCGGATCGCTTTGGACTGTCAGGGGACGACCCAGCTCGCTACACGCGCGAGCCATATCGCTGACGTCAGCCACGTCAAAGCATACATGCATATAGCCAGGATCACCCCAGTATCGATCTGCATTTTTATGCGTAGCAGCATCTGAGCATTTTATCAACTCGATCTCGCTGCGACCTAGTAGGTGACTGAATCCACCGGATCGCTCTCCACTGTGGCCGAGGATCACTCTACGAAGTGGCCTGTCACCGCCTGCAAGTGAAGATAGATCTGGCCATACTTTCTCATCATCGAGGAGTACCTCATCATATCCTAGCAGCTTTGCATAGTAGTCCATAGATACGGCCATGTCTGATACACCTATGGTGACAGAGTAGATGCCGCCTTGATTGTTACCACGTGGCCAGAGCCAATTGTCACTCTCCTGCAAGCGTATATGATTACCATAGAGATCGCGAGTGACGATGGTAGACCTAGAAAGCGGATCTTGCAATATAGATACGTCTGATATATGCTCTTGCTTATTGAGCTTTTCTTGGCATTTCTTTATATCGCGACACTTGAGCGTCACACGCTGTATGCCTAGCCGTTTCACTCCGCTATCGTGAACTGGCTTGCCTGCTCTGGATGTGGCCTGCCATATCTCATAGCCAGCACCGCCCTGATCATTCATCGCCAGCACAGCGCGTTTGGATCGTGAGAGGCCACCCATGTACTGCGCCATATCTTCAGCATCGGAGTCATCGTCAAATACACATAGATCAGAGCGATAGTGCTCAGCATACCATCTATAGGCTTCATGAATATCCGTGACACCTAGGCCTATCTGCTGTATACCGTAGATTTCAGGTGCAGTGCTCTTAAGATTGGGATAGGCTAGTGTGGATTTGCTCATATAGGATTGGATTGATGGTAAATCAAGGGTGAACATAGGTTTTTTTGCTGTGCTATGCGCCTTACATCAATTTGTGCGACAGCATTCACCGTTTCCTGGTTCATGCACTATTTGGGTTAAACCCAATTCGTGCATTAGGCTTCGTAGCGAGAGCCGCAGGTGCGATAAGATGAGGTGCTTCTCTGACGAGGCATAGCGTGCTATGTGCATCTCGGCTGTCGCTCGATGAACGGTTCAGGAGGCTCGTCTTCACTTCGTAAGGCGAGCAGGATAAGCCTGCCTACCTCTGGTAGGAGCCTGATCTTGAAGCAGATGTGGCTCGGAGTAGAAGCAAAGCACAATGGTCATATCATTCCACTCACTTCATGACAAATGGGCGAGATCCACCCGTAACAAATACTTACGCCAACGACACTCTTGACATATCGCCTATCGCCCTGACTGAGAGTCAGTTACATCGTTGAAAAACATTTACCAAAAATCCTAATGCACGAAATGGGTTAAACCCAATTCGTGCATTAGGTTTCGATGGATAGTGATTATCTGCAAGAGCGTCAGGTGTACCGCCGACGAGTCATAGCGCGCTATGGCAAGGAGGATAAGCCTGCCTGCCTCCGGTAGACTTGCTACCTCTGGTAGGCGCCTGATCTTGAAGCAGATGTGTCTCGCAGTTGAAACAAAGCACAATGGTGATGTCACTCCACTCACCCCATGACAAATGGGCGAGATCTACCCATAAACAAATACTTACGCCAACGCCACTCATGGTAAATCTCCTATCGTCCTGACTAAGCGTCAGAGACATTGCTGAAGAATAGTTACAAAAAATCTTAATGCACGAATTGGGTATGACACCCTACTACGTGTTACAGTAGTAGATATGATGCTGATCCACATGCATTAAAAAATAAAAACTGTAATCAAGAGATTCCAAAAGAAAAGGATCCACCAGATAAGCCAATATGTCCAACCAGCTAAGTAGAACTTGACAGTGGTCTTGATAAATCCTTGACCATAATAACGCTTCATGGCAAGCCAAAGGATAATCAGATTGATAACTACACTGATCCACAGAAAGGCTACAGAATCAGTCCACACACGCATCATCAGTCCCACGGCACTGACACTAAATGTAAGGCAGTGCACGTGCACCCAAAAGATGAGATGCTCGACCCAGTAGTGTTTCCTACGCACGTAGAGAACCTTCATCATGATGGCGATCAAGGGGATGGTCAATAGTGTGACCCAGAGGAGATTTCCAAGTAAGACCTTGGAGTAGGCATGAGCACCCTTGTCCATGATCTTCATGGCTCTCCAAAAAATCATGCGCTCTACAAATCCATCGATATGGTACTTCCGCTGGAGTGAATCGCGACTAAGTCGTAGATAATCCACCGTGGCTATATCGCCGCAGACAGCATTCTGAGAACCTATCTTGATCTTACTCCAGGGAATCGAATCTTTTAAGTTGACTACATCGCTTATCATTCTAGTATGCAACGAATCGAGTGCGGCAACTTCCTTAGACCTCTCGCCATAGCTTGCAGCAAAGTCATGGCGTATGGCAAGTAAGGAATCTATGAGTGGTCGCTCAAATCTCTCACTACTGAATGGATCAAGATCTTGTAGGTCATTAATCTCTTCGCGCAGGACAAAACTCAATGCAGCAAAATTGAGTATAGCCGTAAGGACAAATAGTCGTAGGGGATTGAGGAAATCTCGACGTCGCCCCTTGACATACTCAAGGGTGAGGCGACCTGGCAGGAACATAAGGCCGAGTGTGCGCCAAAGTCGAGCATCTAGATTAAAAAAGGACTCGGCAAAGTCGGCGATGACTTGACGAAACGTGATGTAACTGGACTGATTCTTCTGGCCGCAGGAGGCGCAGTACTTTGCGTCTGTGTCAGGAAATGGTACGTGACAGTTAAGACAAGCGGTGGGAAGATCGCTGCTATTTTCTGTGTGAGTACTAGTAGGTGGCTCGGCGGGTGGCGGAGGAGTGGACCGTCTGCGTCGAGTAAATAGACCCATAGTCTATCTAGTCAAAGGAGTGATTGGCTACACTCGCTTTCTGTACAAGCTCTTCATATTCCTCTGGCGTGAGACCGTCATGGCAGAAATATATAGGATTGACTGGTGAGCCATTGAGGTGTACCTCGTAGTGACAATGTGCTGCTGTAGATCTGCCGGTGTTGCCCACGGCTCCTATCACTTCACCTTTTTGTACTTCTTGGCCTACTTCCACATCGATGGTGCTCATATGAGCATAGAGTGTGACATAGCCAAAGCCATGATCAATCTTCACATGATGACCAAAGCCTGACTTGGACTCACGTACACGTACGATAGTACCCTTGCCTGTAGCATGGATGGGTGTACCAGTAGGTGCAGTGAAATCGATACCGTAGTGCATCTTACGCACCTTGTCTATAGGGTGAATGCGAAATCCAAATCCGCTAAGTAGCTCTATCTTTCTCTTCAACTTGTCTACGCGGACAGGCTTGATACTAGGAATGGAATTTAATTTATTTTCTCTTGTAACTGCGAGACTCTCTAGTGTGTCGAGGGACATGGACTGCAGAGCGAGCTGGGACTTGAGCTTGTCGGCTTTCTGCTTGATGGCTTTGAGCTGCTCGCCATTGTAATCAAACTGCTCAAACTGCGTGTACTTTTCGGCTCCACCAGTACCACCATTCCACATGGCATTATCTACTGGCTCCATGCCAAACATCACCTTGTGAATATTGGCATCGCGCTCATGGAGATTATCTAGGACGAGGGACATAGCATCAAACTCCTGCCCCATATCCGTCATGACAAGGGTCATCTGATCAATCTTATCTTTAAGATCGCGCTCCTCTGGCGTGTCAATCAATCGACTGACGAGCAGAAAGAGTAGTGAAAAAGTGAAGACAGATGCTACGACGATGGCAAGACCCCGAAAGATCTTTTGGCGAAGTGTCTTCTCTGCTTTCTCGTATTGAAGTGTATGTGAATTAAAGTAAAACTTGTTATTGCCCATTTCCCGATTTGACCTATTTCCTAATTTTGCTCCGTTCTATTCTATGTTCTGGGATAAAGCCAAAAGTAACTCTCAGAGGCGAGATCTACAAGCTTTCTGGCCGATCATTTCTAGGATCAAATTGCGATTCTCCTATATGTAAGTGTCATATTTACAGCATCTTAGAAAAGGTCATGTACATATTAAGAATATTTATATAATGTAATCTGCTGACAGTAAATTGATTACATATCATGTGTCGGTATCAAGTGAACAGATAATTCATGGATTCAACTACTATACGTCAAAAATTTCTTGACTATTTTGCCGAAAGGCAACATAAAATCGTTCCATCGGCGCCCATCGTCAATAAGAATGATCCCACACTCATGTTTGTCAATGCTGGGATGAACCCATGGAAGGACTACTTCCTCGGGAATCTGCAGTCGGAGCATCCTAGGATAGCTGATACGCAGACTTGTCTACGTGTAAGCGGTAAGCACAATGACCTCGATGAGGTAGGGCGTGATGGTTACCATCATACCATGTTTGAGATGCTGGGCAACTGGTCGTTTGGCGATTACTTTAAGGAAGAGGCGATCGAGTGGGCCTGGGGATTCCTCACGGACGTACTCGGGATTGATAAGGAGCGGTTATACGTATCGGTATTTGGCGGAGACCAATCAGACGATCTACCAGAAGACACAGAGGCGGCTACGTACTGGAGCAAGTGGATCAGTGAAGATCGCATACTCCGATGTGATAAGCGCGACAACTTCTGGGAGATGGGTGACGTAGGGCCCTGTGGTCCCTGCAGTGAAATCCATGTGGATATGCGCGACGATGCGGCGCGGGCTCAAGTGGATGGTCGTACACTGGTCAATGAGGATCACCCGCAAGTGATAGAGATCTGGAATCTGGTATTTATCCAATACACCAGACAGTCCGATGGCTCGCTGAAGGCCCTTCCGGCTCAGCATGTGGATACGGGTATGGGATTTGAGCGATTGGCGATGGTGATGCAGTCGTGTGCGTCGAGCTATGATACGGATGTATTTTCCCCGTATATCGCTAAGCTAGAGAAACTCTCTGGCATCAAGTATACGGCATCTTATGAGGAAAGTGCTACGACAGATCTGGCGATGCGTGTGGTGGCAGATCATGTACGTGCTGTGGCATTTGCCATAGCAGATGGCCAGATGCCGAGTAACACAGGTGCGGGCTATGTCATCCGCAGGATCCTTAGACGAGCGGTGCGCTATTACTACTCTTTCCTATCACTTGATCAGCCCATCATGCATGAGCTGGTGCCGGTGATGATCGAGTACTATGGTGACACCTTTCCGAGTCTTAAGGGGCAGGGGACTTTCGTCCAAAATGTAGTCTTAGAAGAGGAGAAGTCCTTCTTGCAGACCCTTGTCAGCGGTCTAGGAAGACTGGAGCAGCAGCTAGAAGGTGTGAAAGAATTGTCTGGTGAAATGGCCTTTGAGCTCTATGACACTTATGGTTTTCCTTTTGATCTCACTACGCTAATCGCTGCAGAAAAGTCCATCACTGTAGATGAAGCGGGTTTCCATAAAGCCCTCCAAGAACAGAAAGACCGAAGCCGAGCCGATAGCACACGGTCAGTAGGTGACTGGACCATCGCTACGAGCGATGGCTCCACAGAGATGCTTGCCTATGATCATACCGAGCTCACAGATGTGCAGATCAGGAAGCACCGCGTCGTAGATCAGAAAGGTAAGACTCAGGTACAACTTGTACTAGATAGGACGCCTTTCTATCCGCGTGGCGGAGGGCAAGTAGGTGATACTGGTATGCTCACCGTAGGTACGGATCAGATCCAGATCCTTGATACGATTAAAGAGAATGAACTCATCCTCCATGTCGCTGATCGCTTACCAGCAGATGTCAGCTCCACGGCCGAGGCTACCGTAGACGCTGACAGACGCACAAGGATCACACGCAATCATACAGCCACACACTTGCTCCATGCCGCTCTGCGCGATGTGCTAGGCACGCACGTGCAGCAGCGCGGATCGCTCGTAAGTCCTGATTATCTACGCTTTGATTTCAGTCACTTTCAGAAGATGACGGACGAGGAAATCAAGCGCGTACAAGACATGGTCAATGATCGCATACGAGAGGATATCCATCTAGAAGAAGATCGCTCCATCCCGATTGCAGAAGCTGAGGACAAAGGCGCCATGATGCTATTTGGTGAGAAGTACGGAGAGACTGTTCGTATGATCACATTTGGATCAGATTACAGTAGAGAACTGTGTGGCGGTTGCCACGTCCCGAGCACGGGACAGGTGGGATGGTTTGTCCTGACGGGCGAGTCCGCTATCGCAGCGGGTGTGCGTAGAATAGAAGCCGTCACGGGCGAGCGTGCTCAGCAGTACGTAGCCAGTCGCTTCTCTGAGCTTGAAGACATCCAGTCAGCCTTGGGTAATAGTCAAGACTCCCTCGCGGCTTTGGAGCAACTACAGGAGCGTGTGCGATCACTAGAGAAAAAAGTAGAGAGTTTTTCTGCCACGCAAGCGGCCGATATCAAGCAGGATCTCATCAGCGCACGCGAGACCATCGCTGGCGTACCAGCCATCATACAAGAGATAGAGATGCAAGACGGTAAGGCAGCTAAGACACTCGTCTTTGAGCTGCTACGTCAGCATCCTGAGACCTTCGTCGCTCTGGGCGTAAAGACGGGCGATAAGGCCCAGCTGCTACTAGGCCGTGACAAGGACAACAAAGACCTAGAGCACCTAGACGCATCAGCCCTCATCAAGTTAGCTGCCCGAGAAATCCAAGGCGGTGGTGGCGGGCAGAAATTTTTCGCTACAGCTGGTGGCAGTAATGCTGCTGGGATAGGTAAAGCGCTCGAGGTGGTGAGGAAGTATGTGGGAGGAGAGTAGTAGTGGGCTAAGATGTCTAGACTATCGTGGATCATGAACAGCGAGATTTATAGAGTGCGTATGTGAAAAAGCAGAGGTGTTAAGAAAATTGATGCCAGCCAGATGACTTTGTGCGATGTAGTGATTGAAATTCTTCTTGAGCTTGGAAGCTCGGGACAAAAGGTCTTTTACTGGCCGCGCTAGCGATAGGTATGATTATAAAAGCAAGTGTGCAGTGAGTCCTTAGAGCATTTTTTTTGGCCAATTTAGTGCATTAGGATTTTAGGTAAATGTTTTTCAGTGATGTAACCCATTTCGTGCATTAGGATTTTAGGTAGATGTTTTTTGCAGCTATCTAACTAACAATCAGGACTATAGGCGATATATCACCAGTATCGTTGGCGTAAGTATTTGTTACGGGTGGATCTCGCCCATTTGTCATGGAGTAAGTGGTGTGATATGACCACTGTGCTTTGCTTCTACTGCGAGCCACATCTGCTTCAAGATCAGGCACTTATCCTCCTCGCCATAGCACACTATGTCTCATCAGAGAAGCACCTCATCTTATTGCACCTGCGGCTCTCGCTACGAAGCCTAATGCACGACTTGGGTGTAACTGACGCTCAATCAGGATTGTTTCTTCTGATGTTTGGGTAAGCAGATCATGCGATTCGTGCAAGTGAGCATGGGACGCTATCTTCACGTGACAACCTTCTTATTTTTTAAGCAAGACGCAACTATGAAATCATTCATTGGCCTTTTTTTGGTTTTAGTACTATCCATCTTGTCCTGTCAGCAAGAGAAGACAACATTCGAAGAGTATGATTTCAAATTAGAGGGCTATGATTGGGACGGAGATCCTTATAAGTTCTCATCTTACATACAAGATTCGATAATAGAGATTAGCGGTGCACAGAAAGCAGCGTGGGAGTATTCTTACATCGGGGACATCGAGAATATGCACAAGTCATGGGATAGAGACTATCAGAATACTAGAGAAGTGTCACAGCAGGTCAGAGATACCATGGCTCTGCTCAGTATAGTAAATGCTCAAGAGTACATACTTGAGCGAGCTAAGGACTACCAAGTGGTCATCATAAACGAGGCCCATCATATGCCTCAGCACAGGGTCTTCACTACGAGACTACTAGAAGACTTGAAGGCACAAGGGTTCAAGCATCTTGGTCTTGAAACATTTTTTGCTAGTGAAACAAACGATTCAACTTTACAGGCAAATGGATATCCTATTCTGACTACGGGGTATTACAGCAAGGAACCGCAATTCGGAAATTTGATACGAGAGGCTCTTCATAGCGATTATAAGGTATTCGGGTATGAAAGTCAAGGACATGCCAACGGTAAGGAAAGGGAGATAAATCAAGCGAGAAATATACAAGAGTATCTGTCGAAATACCCTGATGAGAAACTGATCATCCACTGTGGATTTGATCATGGGTATGAAGGCGATATGAGCAATAGTTGGGAAAAGGCTATGGCAGGTAGATTAACTGAATTTACAGGGATCGATCCTTTGACTATCACACAGACCGTTTTTTCAGAGCGAAGTAGCTTGGATCTCGAGAGCCCTTACTATCAGCTTGTCGATGTGCCTGAAGCGAGTGTTTTTTTAGACGAAGAAGGCAAGTCATTTGGTGATTATAGAAGTGGCTCATGGTTTGACATCGCTGTTTTTCATCCAAGAAGTGGAGGATTTGATCGCCCAAAGTGGATGGTCTACGGTGAGAGAAAGGAGCTCGCATACTCGTTTATGGATGCAGATATTAACTGCCCCTGTCTGGTATTTGCCTACAAGGAAGGAGAAGAGATTGGTACTGCGGTACCCTACGATATACAAGAAACTAGTGACAAGACGCTCACCTTCGTGCTAGATGAGTCAAATTTTGAGATTGTCATCTTAAATGAAGAAGGCAGAGCTCTAAAGTCGCGACTTGTGAATAGGAAGTAAGTATAACCCATTTCGTGCATTAGGATTTTTGGTAGATATTTTTCAGCGATGTAACTGACGATCAATCAGGACTATAGGCGATATATCACGAGTATCGTTGGCGTAAGTATTTGCTACGGGTGGATCTCGCCCATTTGTCATGAAGTGAGTGGAGTGATATGACCATTGTGCTTTGCTTCTACTGCGAGCCACATCTGCTTCAAGATGAGGCACCTACCAGAGGTAGGCTAGCTTATCCAGCTCGACTTACAAATTGAAGACGAGCCTCCAGAGCCGTTCATCGAGCGACAGCCGAGATGCACATAGCTCGCTATGCCTCGTCAGAGAAGCACCTCATCTTATCGCACCTGTGACTCTCGCTACGAAGCCTAATGCACGAATTGGGTCTAATAGTTTGGCCTTATTTATTTGGTGATTTATACGATCTGATGTGAGAGCATCAACGTGGCAAGACAAGATTGACTCCGAAATCTCCTCTCGTTATCTGAACTTATAGCGACTGTTAATCATGTAAAACATAGTCAAGAAGACCACTACGTGTATGAGAGATAAAAAACTGGTATTAAAGATATTCGAGAACGTCCACTTTAGCGATGATGAGCTGCAGAGAGTTTTAGAGCCTTTTGAGCAAGTAGTATTCAAGAAGAACGACGTTATCTTTAAAAAGTCTAGAATACTCAATTACTACTACTTCCTACAGGAAGGCTTCATACGTTCTTTTACGCACGACTTTGGGGGTAATGAGGTTACCACGAAGTTTTATTCTTCCGAGGAAATCGTCATAGATTGGACATCTTTTCTACTCCGTAATCCAACGCAAGAGAATTTCCAAGCGATATCAGATTCATTGTGCTGGAGATTATCCTATTCAGACTTTCAACGGCTCTTTCACTCCATCGAGAAATTCAGAGAGTCGGGCAGGAGTCGCTTCGCTAGAAGCTATCTTGAGCTAGCAGAGAGTAGACTTTCGATAATCACTACATCAGCTAAGGAGCGATATCTAGCTCTTCTAGACGATAAGCCTGATGTGATCCAGCGAGCATCGCTAAAGCATATTGCGAGTTACTTAGGAGTGACAGACACGTCGCTAAGCAGAATAACGAAGGAAATCTCGCGATAGGTCGGTTCTTGCCATATGTCAAGTTTTCTAGCTTGATATGTCCTGTATGTTTGATCTATCAATTGTAACCAACTGCAGCCGAGTGCTGTAGTGCAAAGCGAATAGAATGAACAAGCTCATTATACTGACATGTGCGGTAGTCCTGCTCAGCTTCAAAATTGTCTGCGCACAAGTATCTTCCGAAGATTCACCCCTGCAAAAAGTGAATAACGACAGGATCCAAGTACTCAATTTCGCAACCTTCCACATGCGATCGACTACGGATGCTATGAGTGTTGACTTTGATGAGAAAGACGCAAAGAATCAAGAAGATGCTAGAGATGTAGCAGCCATGATTGCCAAATTTGAGCCGACCATTATCTGTGTGGAGATAGAACCTGATCAAGAAGATGATCTCAATACCCAGTATCTTGCATACGTCGAGACCCCTTCTCAAGGAGATTCTTATAATGGCGAAGTTCGACTAGTCGCCTTTGAGGTTGGTCGCCTCGCTGACGTACCCAAGATATACGCAATTGACCACAAGATGGATTATAATTATGCCATTGGCGGTCAATTCAAGAATTCATTGGATTCCTCAACTATTCAGGACTTTTACAGTAACCCATTTAAGTACTACCCAATTCGTGCATTAGGCTTCGATGGATAGTGACTAGCTGCAATGGCGTCAGGTGCTTCACCGACGAGTCATAGCGTGCTATGGCGAGGAGGTGAAATGCCTGAGGCTGAAGCTGATAGACGCTAGGCGCGAAGTCAGCTGACGAGAGCTGATTTCCCGGATAGAGCCCTTGTTTTAACTGCAGTTTGTCCGTAACAAAAACTTACAAACGTGAAATATTCTAAATCATCATAAGTCTCTGTAACTATGGATGTTATGTAATAAAAGAAGTGACGTAAATCCTAATGTACGAAATGGGTACTATCCAAGTCTGGCGGTCAATCAGGATGATCTCTCGCTTCTTGAGAAGCTAAAGCTTGGAAATACAGAAGAGTGTCTTGATTTTCTTATCAACGTAAATGCCGACCTGCTCACCTACGTAGGGACAGAGCATGGATACGAAGGAGCTGATGAAGCAGCCAAGTACTATCACAGAAATCTAAGAATATTCTCCAACCTCAACAGGATGCCAGTGACAAAAGAAGATCGAATATTTATACTCTATGGCGGAAGTCACACGGCATTTTTGCACGAGTTTATAAAACGAAGTCCAAAGTATGATCTGGTTTCACCTCTTGATTACTTGAAGTGATTTGTTCCATTCTGTAAGGCGCCTTTCGGCAAAAGATCAAAAGCCTCACTGCTATCAGATCAACGTGAGTAGTACTTGACCCACTTACCCGGTCTAGCGTAGTAGCACTAACTCCACTATATTTATTTAAACCTAGTAAGCAATTTACTATTATGATTGATCATTTACCAGCGTGGATAGAAGTCTTGTTTATACTCATCACTCTTGTCACCATCGGCCTATTTTATTTAGCTAATGGAAAGCCGCGGGCTGTAGTGCTACTGCTCTTGCTGTGGAGTGTAATACACTCGCTAGGAGCTGCTTTTGGATTCTATCAAGTGACGGATACCATTCCGCCAAGATTTGGGCTTATATTAATTCCTGCTATCGTTATTTCAATTATTGGCTTGTCGTCTAGGTCAATGTCATGGATATCTGAGCGCAGAAACTCTACTATAAGTACGCTCTTGCATATGGTAAGGTTGCCAGTTGAGATCGTGCTCTTTTCTTTGTTTGTGCATGACATGGTACCACAGCTCATGACTTTTGAAGGCAGGAATTTTGACATTATCATAGGTATATCAGCTCCGATAGTAGCTTGGCTACTATGGAGACATAAGCTCAGTGAACGCGCCTTGCTAGTGTGGAATACTGTAGGATTAGTCTTGGTACTATTTATATTTATCAATGGGATGCTCTCTGCCGAATTACCCTTTCAGTGTTTTGCTTTTGATCAGCCAAATCGTGCTATTCTTTACTTTCCATTCATCCTACTGCCAGCCACGATCGTGCCCATTGTCATCTGGACACATCTCTCTGACATGATCCTTCTGGTGAGATCAATAAGAAGTATGGCGCAGCTGCCATCCTGAGATATTGGTCAATAAAATGGCCTCACCCAGGGAAGAGGTGAGGCCGAGGATCCAATAGGCGCGCCTAGCGGCGCTGCATCAGGGGTTACGTGCAAAGGATCACACTGCGCACAGATTTCTCTGTACGGCTGCTTCTTTAGTTTCTTCACAGTACGTTGGCAGTACTGCCATTCAACCATACATGTCAGCTATTTGCGATCTGTGACCAGTGAGACCTACTTTTTTTATTTTTTTCTTCTAGAGAGGCGCCATTAGTGCTGCTAGCGCACTCATACGATCTCTCAGCACTACTAGATGGACTCTCAACTTTTCTACCTTCTACGCCACGCGCAAGCTCTTCATCTCGGCGGTGTAGAGGCTCGGTAATTCTCTATGATGCATACGCTCATGCACGCGAGCTGTAGCAAGTACATCCATCTCGCAATACGCTACGATGCTGTCGAGATCATCATCGATATAGTAAGTGTGTCCGACTTGAGATCCATCGATTGATTCTTTTGGGCTCTCAAGCCCTAATACAGTACAGAGGCAGTCCAAAGAAATGTAGGACTTATAATCACCAAATTTCCATAGCTCAAGCGTATCTACGAAGTGCTTAATTTCCCATGGTTTCTTACCGCGCACGTCCATCACTTCTGGAATTGAAATCCCATGTGCTGACATACGTCTGCACAAGTAGGGTAAGTCAAATTCTCTGATATTGTGTCCGCAAATTCTTGTATTGCCCTTGCAGAAGTGTCGCGACATCATGCTGGCAAAGGACTCTAAAAGTTGAGACTCGTCATGCCCATAGTAAGACTTTACGCGAAGTAAAGGTACATTATAGTCAGTAGTTATGCGACCAATTGATATGCAGATCACTTTACCGTATTCTGCGTAAATAGCGGCTTTGTCGGTGTACAATTGCTCTACATCCAGCGAGACTTCGCTGCTACCACCCTGATGATAGCGATGTAACTGCTGTGCTTTCTTGGTCCACAGCATTTGCCATTTCTCACTGAGATCACCAAAGTGAGGCTGTTGGGACACAGTTTCTATGTCTATAAATAGCAAATTCTGGTGATTCTCGGCATTTCGCATAACATCGTCGTCTTAGTGTAGTTCCTTTACACACATATCAAAATCTCAATCATTGTGACCGCAAACAAGAAAAATAATAGCATCGCCATCTGGATATTCGTCACGCTTGCCCTTCTAGGGACGGCAGGATACCTCTTTTACGCTAAGTATGAAAAGGAAAAGGTCATCCTAGAACAAAAGCAGCTGCTCGCCGATCAAGAAAAGCTCACTTATGAACTTAATAATAAGGTAGACGCCATGGTCGATGAGCTCGATGAGTCCATAGACCAGAACTCGCAACTGTCCGAGATCGTAGATGCTCAGAAGCTAGAGATCGCTCAGCAAAAAAAGCGCATCTCTGGGATGATCCGCTCACAGAAAGATCTGACAGCTGCTCAAGGCGAAATCGATAATCTTCAGAGTCTCATGTCAGGCTATCGTCGTCAAATTGAAGACATGAAACTAGAAATTGCCTCCTTGACACAATCTAATACTGCACTTGCGGATAGCAATGTACAGTTGACTACCCGAGTCTTTGAGATTCAAGAGGAAAATGATGAGTTACTTACGGTCAAGGGCGACCTAGAGATGCAGACTGACCTGCTCAGTCGCTCCAACGAGCAACTCAATTCTCGTGTCAACAAAGCATCTGCCATCAACCTGACATTCACAGATGTAGATGGCATCCGAATCAAGGCGAATGGTTCTCCAGCTAAAACACGCAGCAGTAAGAAAGCAACAGGCATGCAGCTATGTATTGCTCTTAAAGACAATGCACTCGTAAGTGAAGCACAGGAGACACTGTATCTCAGGGTCTCATCGCCTGCCGGGGAGACGATCACCACGAGTGATAAGGTCATGCCTGTATTTAATAAGACAGATGTACGTACGGATATGCTATATAGCGCGTCGTACACTGTGGACTATGCGGGAGAAGATACAGAGTGTATCCTCTGGGAGCCAGGTCTGCCACTGAGTCCAGGGAATTATGACATAGAAATATATAATAAAGGCCACTTGATGGCGAGCACTACGTACGAATTTCGATAGGGAAATTATCACTCCATCATAGAACTTTCTTGGCGCTTATTTATCTACATAGGTAGAAGCTATAAGCATGAGTAAGGAAGAAATTGTAAATCCTATAGACCCAGACAAGATTGTTGACAATCCTGGTCTAGTGGAGTTTGGCCATCATGTCGGAAGCGCTGCTATTGTGCCCGCTGATAAGTCTAAGCTACTGGGGAGATCTATGTCCAGTATGCAGGAGCAGACGGATATGCAGCTCGGTCAGCTCAAGCGACAGATGGAAGCCCTTATAGAAGAGGCGAAGCAGATCCATGCTCGTAAGGAAATTTCTGAGCGTATCTATGGGATCAAGTTGGGTTTTAAACCAGTCATCAGTAAGCTGTATTACCTTTATCAGCGAGAGGATCTGAGTCATATGTTATCGCTCATCGCACCGAGCGAGTGGGGTAGATCCTCGCAGCCTTCCTTCATAGCTTGTGTAAAACTGTTGAGTGATTATACGTGGGACATTCTGGAAAAGAACGAAGACCTCTTCAGTGAGTTTATGGCTTAGACTTACGAGTCTCCTTGTCGTCATCTCAGTGCCGCTCGCGGCACAGGATTTCCAGAAAACTGTCTTGGTAGACCTACAAGATTATCCTGAGCTCTCTATCCGATCTATTGTATCGGATCCAGATGGTAATTTATTTGCTTACGATCATCGTAGTATTTACATAGTATCAGATGGTGAACTGACGCCCTTTGTGCAGTTTACGCAGGGTTTCATTGGTAGCATTTGCGCGACAGCGCGCTCGCTCATCATCTCTAGCGACGCAGCCACCTTCCTGTACGATCGAGAACAGAAGAAATGGGAAGAAATCTTAGGCATGCGAGCGATTCAAGGCTGTGCTTACGATCGGGATCACAGCTATTTCACCGCCGCAGACGGACTATATAGTTCGCCTCGATATAGTAGGGAGATACCACGTAGAAGGACAACTGCATTTGCCGATCACAAGCTCTGTGAGTGGCGAGGAAGAGCGTACCTTGCGGGATCCCAAGGCCTTCATGAGATTATAGCGCCTGACGATATCATACCTCTGCGTGCTGATCCTGTAGATCAGTTGATTCCATCACGTCGAGGGCTATTGCTGTATCATGATAGAACCTTGAGCCTGTGGAATGGCACTTCTACGCATACCTTGACGGACGATCTAGACCTGATAGACATGGTGGTAATCGATGATTATCTCCTAGCCACTACAGCGGATACGAGGTATCTACTAGACCTGTCAGCTAGGGAGGTCAAGCTTCGAACCACGGCTGATCTCGATGTGCCTACTGGAAATATCGAGGTCGTATATCATCACGATCTCACGGCGACCGCAGGTAGTGATATCTCTGTATGGAAAGCAGCCAAAGAACCACTGAGTGGACTTCAATCTGGTGATTCACTTCTGTACCTTGCAGACCGATATGTACTGTACCGCCGGAGTGGTGGCGCAGCCTATCTCCTCGACATGCCAGGGATGGATCGCTTAGTTGAGGTGCCAGATGATCTGACAGCCATCGCTGGCAGTGAAGTGGACCTATACGTCGCATCTCGGGATCTCGGCATCTTACACCTACATAGCGATGAGTCGAGGCGATTCTCTCCGCCATCGAAAGGGCGAATACATGCCCTGTCCCACACGGATGCAGGACTTCTCATATCTACAGATAGCGCGGTCTCATTACTGGACTGGCGGGACACCATATCGCCCCAGTTTAAGGCGATAAACATCCATCATGTAGAACAGCGACAAGGTAACTTGTACGATCGCACAGGTGATACCCTGAGGATCATCACGGGTCATGGTCTACTCACTCTAGGCACTGATATCTCCCGTCTCTACTGTGAGTGTGAGGATGAGCTGTATCATGTGCGAGGTGAGCAACTAGTATCAGAGAGTACATCGATTAATTTGCCTACTACACCAGGATCGATTGTCAACATCTTATGCAGCCGCGAGGGAGTGCTCCTTCATGGTGTTGATTCCTTGTGGCATATGTCAGATGGAGCGTTCACTTCTTTGATGAGCTTATCGACTGAGACAGAGTTGTATGCCTTGCCCCAATCCTCTGACTTGCTCATGCGAAATGGGAGGTACGTGCGACGTATACACATACCTTCATTACTACTAGACAGACGACCTCGGTTGACGCTTTCTTCTGGCGATGCTGAGATTCAGCGTGTATCTTACTCTGACTATTCAGTGCAGTGTGCCGAGTACTGTAAGATCATTGTGCAACCGAGTGCATTCTATACAGATGGTCGCCATCAATTGAGACATCGAGTTAAGGGAGGCGCATGGAACAGCTGGACCTATGGAGATCAGATCGCTCTCACAGCAGCAGAATTAACAGCCGGTGTCGATATACAGTTAAAAACTAGTGATGGTAATACGAGCAGTATCGTATCACTCCGCCCTATGTCGTCTGAGGCTGATGAGCTTATCAGTTTCAGTATGCTACTGATGATGGCAGGTGGACTACTCGCATTGCTAGTGATCGCTATAGTGATCCTTCGCAGACGTGCCCAGCGTGTTGAAGACGATGCACAGTCGCGTCGTCGCAGCATTCAGCGACAGCGCATCGCAGAGCTTGAGCAAAAATCATTACAGCTCCAGATGAATCCTCACTTTATCTTTAATTCTCTGCAGAGCATCAGAAAGCAAGTTGCACTAGGTGATCCTGCTAGATCTGATCAGTTGATCACAGCCAGTGGCAAGCTCATGCGCAGCACTCTTGATCACTCGCGAGCCGAGAAAATATCTCTAGAGGCAGAGCTGGAGTACCTGCAGTCCTACCTCGATCTTGAGAAAGACCTGCGATCCGGATTTACGTATAAGATAACTGGGGATGAGATACTCTCAGAGTCCGCTTTGGTCATGATTCCTCCCTTGATACTACAGCCTTTTGTAGAGAATAGTATCGTGCATGGCTTGTCGAGTATACGTGTAGATGGTCTGTTGCAGATACACTTTGCTGATCGTGAGAAGCATATCCTCGTCAGCATAACGGACAACGGACAGGGGCGCACTGCAGCTGGCGCTGATAAGTCCAGCGAGCACATCTCACACGCTATGAATATCATCTCCGAGCGATTATCAGGACTTACAGAGTCTCCCGTACGGTATGAAGACCTCTATGATGGGCAGGGTAAAGCCGCAGGGACACGCGTATGGGTCAAGCTTCCTATCTTGGAGCCATGATAAAGACGCTCATCGTAGAAGACACACCTGTACATCTGGAGCAACTCACACTCGCTCTCGAGCGACAGAATCGCAGATATAGTATCTGTGCTACTGCGTCTGCTGTAGAGAGCGCTGTAGAGTTGATCACAAAGCATAAGCCTGAGTTACTATTCCTAGACGTGGAGATCATCGGTGGTACAGCATTTGATGTGTTGCGCGGGTTGGATGAGGTGCCGCCACATATCATCTTTGTGACCGCCAGAGAGGAGTTTGCTTTAGAAGCATTCAGGTGGGCTGCCCTGGACTACTTGCTTAAGCCAGTAGACGTGGAAGTGTTGACTGATACTCTCGATCGTCTTCCGCAGCAGCAAGCCGTCGGCTCATCGCAGCTCGAGCTTTTGCAGAGCTTGCTCGATAAGAAGCCACCTGAGCGCATTGCCCTTCACACCCAGGAGGAGATAATCCTTGTCTCCGTGAGTGATATCATGAGATGCGAAGCGGACGGGAACTACTGTAAGATTCATATCAGAGGAGCTAAACCAGTCCTTATCGCCAAGCCACTCAAAGAGTATGATTTATTGCTAGCCAAGCATGGTTTTCTGCGCGTGCACCAGTCGCATCTGGTCCAGCAACAGTACGTGAGCTCATTTGTCAAGACAGACGGTGGCTATCTGGTCATGGATGATGGAGCTAAGATTCCTGTCTCTACTAGGAGACGGGCTATGGTGGTGGAGTCACTTACGAGGTAATATGGTCAGAGCCTTGTCAGGCAAATGCCAGTCTCCTGTAGACCTAGCACGACGGGATGTGTGGGGAAAGCTGGAGCATACTTTGAGCCTTGTCAGGCAAATGCTAGTCATGCGTAGCTATGTCAAAGGAAGATGGTGGCCTACTACAACCAAGCCCTTAGAAGCTTTCGATGCATCTGATTCCGTCCGCTGCCTCGGAATGAACTATGGATGCGTCAAGAGCTGAGCTCAGTGCAGTAGACCACCATCTATTGATCGTGATGATCTGGGGGTTTATAATTATGAGCGCGATGGCTCTATTTCATTTGTCGCGCACGGACTTACGATCTTGAGAATCACTGTGCTGTCTGAAGCCTGCAGGATGCGGATGCGATCTGTTCCTTTGGACTGCATGCGTACTACGTGTCCTTGCTCATTCTCAACATACACGAGGTCTTCTAGGAGATCTTTCTTTTCAGGGCAGTAGTCGAGCAGATTGATCAGGATGTGATAGACTTCTGCGATGCGTACATTCTCTAGACTGACTTGTACCACTGTCTGATCAGGAGAGCGAGTGTAGCTCAGTTCATGCTCTCCAGGAAAACTGCGCTGGATACCTACGTAGCCGCTATCTACAGACGTCTCTATAGACCCAGAGAAATCAGTTCCTAAGTACCCGTCCTGGGTCATGTCTGATAGGTATGACTCGAGTAAGATGGGCAGGTCTTCACAGTTAACTACGTCATAACCAAAGAAGGGCATCGGCATAGTACTCAAGAATCCATCAAAGGCATAACCCATCACATCACCATACTGAACATAGATCCAGTGACCATCTAGCCACTCTACTCGATCATATCGAGCCCAGTGAACTGTATCGTTGATGATGCTTACCGTCTCGCCATAGTCCATGATGGCAAGTACCCGCGCGCCAAAATCTGGAGTACTTCTCAATTTGAGGCCACTCGTGGCTACGACGAACAGTTCTTGATTTTGCTCGTAATCGAGTACAGTAATAGGCTCGGTGCTAGGCTCGGTGCTAGGGTTCTCAGTAGACGCATGGCTGATGCTGAGGGCGAGCGTGGAAAGAAGGAGGATGAAGATTGACTTTTTCATGATGACTAGAATTTAGAATGTGAAATAGGATAGTGTTTCTGATTACACTTGCAAGATGCGCTCACAAGCCGCTAGATCCTAGGCTAACTGACTATCCGTGGTCATTGAGTGAGTATGCGTGAGGCATAGAAGCTCATATCATGACTGTGGCATGACAATTGAGCTATCACTTCCCATGATGAGTGACCCGTGAGATCATACGTGTGTAACTTCGATTCTATCATATCATAAACTGTCTACCCCATTTATGCGATCAAGCATTCTACTCGGCGTTATCGCCCTCTTGCAGTCTTTTCCAGCCACGTACCAGACGGAGGCGGTTGATCAGCAGCATGACTGTTATATAACTGATCCATGGTTTCGTGACTGGATCGTAGTAGAGGACAATTCTCTAGATTTACGCATTCATCAGCTGGAGCTAGGACATGAGTACACGCTGCACTGGAGCGTAGTGGATCCTGAGATCGAGTTCAGCTACAGCTGGTCTGATGTGGAGATGAGAGTGCTAGCGCACAATCGGCGCACACTGCAGTTTGTGCCTACTAGTAGCACTGTACATCTACAGTTTGATTATGATGATACATCATCTGAGATTGATGAGCTCGGTATCTCTCTGAGTGATCAGACGTATATACCTAAGCGTAAGAAAAAAGGTGATGGGCCTCTTCGCTTAGTTCCGGGCGATATCACCACGGGTATTCCAATAGAAGAGTTGATTACCGAGACTTTTATCAATGCATCATGCTTTGATATCCAAAATATTATTTTTAACGGTGACGCTGCACGTGGATTAGCTCGATTCGAGAATGCCGCAGACCTTTTTGGTTTTGATGAAGGTTTCATGATGAGCACATTTGACGCGCCCGCTGTTGCTGGTGCTAACTTCTCTACCAATGATACTGGTGGTCCAGCCGACGATATCGCTGGAGGATCAGATTCTGACCTGAGCCTCATCAGTGGCAACGTGATCTTGGATGCTCAAGTGGTGACCTTCACGTTCACGCCGACGGTCGATCAGATCTCCTTTAATTATGTCTTTGGATCTGAAGAGTACTGTGATTATGTAGGAGCGGTTAATGATGCTTTTGGTTTTTTTATCAGCGGTCCAGGCTTTGCTGGGCCTTATGAGAACGGCGCAGAGAACATTGCCCTCATACCGGGCACGACCGATCCTGTGACGATCAATTCTGTCAACTGGACCAGCAATCCTGAATTTTATATAAGCAATGTACCAGTGACCCAAGTACAGATACCTGGGACGCTAGGTTGCACGCAGGAAGAGCAGGATGCTCCGCCAGCAGCGCCAGGAGATATTATACTTGATGGATATACAACTACTCTGCGAGCTGTAGCGGATGTGGTCCCTTGTGAAGAATATACCATCAAGCTCGCCATCGGTGATGCTTTTGACTTTCAGTTTGGTTCTGCAGTATTTCTAGAAGCTAATAGCTTCTTTATTGGTGATAATATCGACTTTGAGGTTGTCACTAATAGTGAGGATGGTATGACGGTCCTAGAGAACTGTAGCGATGATGAAGCGTGCATCATCTTTACTCGTGAGACAGAAGGCGCTGAGAATGAAGTGAAGATACCGATCGATGTAGAGCCAAGTTCGCAAGCCACAGAAGGCGCAGACTTTGCCATGCTACCAGATACGATCATATTCCCTCCAGGTGAGACAGAGATAGAGTTTTGCCTTACAGTACTTAGTGATGATATTCTTGAAGATATAGAAACCGCCATCCTCAGGATCAGTAATGTCTGTCCCTGTGAGGATCCACTTGTCATGATTGATATACGAGATCTTCCTCCGCTGACAGCGGAGATTGTAGGAGACTCCACTGTATGTGAGGGTGATGACCTGGATATGGAAGTTGTCATCACAGATGGCTCTGGAGATTACATGTATAATTGGAGTACGGGTGATACTGATCCCATGATTACCGTCAATCCCACTAGTGATATCACCTATATGGTCACGATTACAGATCGCTGTGATCAGAGCCTTATACTAGATCGAGATGTAGAGATAGTCACAGCCCCCTCAGCAACTCTCGTAGGTGAGGTAATTCTTTGTGAGAGTGATACGGATTGCGATTCTCTCCAGGTAGAATTTACCGGAAACGGTCCGTGGGAAATCACCTATAATCGAGATGGAGTCCAGACTACGGTTACGGATATCACTGAAAGCCCCTACCATGTATTTGTGTGTGTACCAGGAATATATACGCTTACGGACGTATCTGATAGAGGATGTCCAGGCGATGCGATGGGAGAGATCACTGTGGAGAGGTTAGACGTGTCCGTACAGTTGGATTCGCTTACTGTGGCTTGCTTCGGCGACTCTACGGGCGCCATTGACCTCACGGTAATTGAGGGTGTAGCGCCCTTTACCTATCTCTGGGAACCTGGTGGAGAAAATACAGAAGATCTTGCTGGCCTGGCGGTAGGGACCTACAGCGTCACCGTGACAGATGCTAATGGATGCTCTACTAGTGAAGTAGTTAATGTAGAACGAGAAGATCCTATCACACTCACACTAGATGGTTTCACACCCGTGGGATGTGAAGGACCTAATAGTGGGTCTATAGAAATCACAATCTCAGGCGGGGTCGAGCCATACTCCTATGACTGGAGTGATCCTGCGCCAGACGTGGAAGATCCTTCGGGTATACCGGCTGCCATCTATTCATTGACCGTTACTGATGCCAATGGCTGTCAACAGATATTTGCAGACTTAGAATTGCCTGCTGATCCAGATGTGCCCATGGCGGAAGCTGGGTCAGATACTACGCTCACTTGTGATCGATTGGTGATCGATATTGTAGGTTCGGGCTCCGCACCTGACGGTCCTCCAGTGGTCTTATGGACCACCGCTGATGGCAATATCATTTCTGATCCATCTGTATTCACGATCACGATTGATCAGGCAGGCGTTTACTATTTAGAGGTGGGTACCTCCGATGGTGCATGTTCAGATATTGATTCTGTTATTGTCACTCTTGATCAAGATTCACCGAGCCTCGATATAATTGATGATAGCCCTGTGATCACGTGCAATCTTGCTGAACTAAGCCTGATGGCTGACGCCGACTCCAGTCTTCTCTTTGAGTGGACCACGGCGGATGGAAATATCACTGGTCCTAGCGACGAGCAGTCAGCCGTGGTGACCCTGGCGGGCACCTACATTGTTACCGCTATTGATGCCGCTACGGGATGTAGCTCTCGAGATAGTATCGCGGTCTCAGCTGATACGACGAGGCCCTCGTTGAGCACAGATGTTCCTGATCCTATTACATGTGCGCAGACCTCCGTGTGGATATATTCAAACTATGATGCATCTGAAGATCTAGTGATAAATTGGTCTACGATTGACGGCAATATATTGACATCGCCAACTGAAGATTCCATTCGCGTCGACAGCGCTGGTCTATACAGTGTCACTCTTACAGATACGACCACAGGATGTAGTGCTATCCGTACTATTGATGTGACAGATGACAGAGACTTCTTTGAAGTGCTGATAGCTGATCCTGAAGATCTCACTTGCGTGCGCACTGCTGTCATCTTAGACGGCTCTGCCTCAGCATACGATGCTGACTTAGAAGCCATCTGGCTAGATCAGGACGGTGATACGATACAGATTTCAGACAGTCTATTACTTACCGTCACAGAACCTGGAGACTATACACTCACTCTGAGACATATGACTACTGGCTGTGTGAGCAGTCGCACGGTCACAGTGCTGCTAGATGATGATTTACCTGGTGCCGAGGTGTCTTTCAGCGATACCCTCAGCTGCAGTCAACTCACATCTATAGTAAGGGCAGAGGTGACCGAGCTCACAGACTCTCTTGAATATAACTGGACCACTAGTGATGGCGGTATCAGTGGAGCGGCGGACGACTCACAAATTGTAGTGTCGAGCCCCGGCACTTATGTAGTCGTGGTTTCTAATACCCTCACAGGATGCGCATCCACAGACTCTGTAACCGTACTCGCAGACACTGATGTGCCTCAGTTTGACTTTGATCAATTGCCGAGTATAGGTTGCGATCCACTCACTACTGACATCAGTATCACCCTTACCACTGATGCTAGTAATCTGATATATGAGTGGTCTACTGTATCTGGTGTCATCACTACAGGTGGAGCTGGTACACAGATTACAGCAGGTGGGCTGGGCTGGTATGTCATTACTGTGACGGACGTCGACTTAGGCTGTGTAGCAATCGACAGTATAGAGGTGACAGATGCACGCGTATTTCCTGATATTGTGATTCCTGATACAGCCGTGATTGGATGTGCCGAGCCGCTGATAATACTCGATGCCACAGGCTCCAGCACGGCTGCTCAGTATGCCTTTGCATGGTCTACTGATGCCGATAACATCACTACAGATACTACCGGCTTACAGATACGCGTAGATGCGCCGGGACTCTATGTTTTTACCGCTACAGACACAGATAATGGATGCATGACCCGCGATACAACCACTGTGATCGCGGATACTTCAGCACCAGTAATTATAATCAGTTTGCGCGACACTCTCACCTGTGAGGTTGTCGAAGTGAGTATAGATGCAAGCGCTAGTACGGGCTTGGATCTGAGCTATATATGGACCACCGCAGATGGCGTGATAGAAGACGGTGCAAACAGTCCAGTCGTACAGGTGTCTGAGCCAGGTACATACAGCCTCACCATTACAGATTCTGTCAACGGATGTAGTACCACCAGCACAGCATCTGTCGCTGCGGATAGGCTGGCACCACTTGCTACAGGTAGATTGAGTGATACACTCTCATGCCTTACAGAGAGCATATTCCTTTCTGGAGTAGGAAGCGCTACTGGAACTCAGTTTACATATCTATGGACAGGTCCGCCTGGCGGAGTCGTAGACGGTGAGACATCACTAGAGCCAGAGATATCTGACATAGGTGAGTATACGCTCACCGTTACTGATACAGATAACGGCTGTACCTCCTCAGTCACGGTCACAGTAGTTGCGGATACAGAATCTCCTGTGGCGATCATCGCCGGTGACGGCATGGTGAATTGCGCTACTCCTATGACATTGCTCGATGGATCGAGCTCTACAATAGAGAGTGGATTTGACGTAGTCTGGTCCTTAAATGATGCACCAGTTGCTACTGATGTGTCTACATTGACCGTAGATGAAGCAGGCGTCTATATTCTCATGATCACTAATCTGGACAATGGATGTATTGATAGCGATACGATCACAGTAGCAGTGGACACAGTGGCGCCTCTACTCGTCTTGACTGGTATAGATACACTTACATGTGCTCAGTCTATGATCAGTGCTGATGCCACTAGCTCGATACTATCGGCTACGACTTCCATCACATGGACCTTGGGTGGGTCTACACTTGCCGAGGATACACAGGCCCTAGACATCACCGAGCCTGGATCATACTCTATAGTTGCTACTGATACAGTCAATGGATGCACGGATATGATTGAATTTACCGTCATCCAGGACTCCACTGATCCTATCGTTGACATAGGGATACCTGATGTCATTACGTGCGATCGATCTCAAGTAATACTGCGACCTACGGCGATTATGCCCCAGTGGAGCTATCGATGGACTACTGTAGACGGAAGCATTGTGTCAGGTGCTACTAGCCCAGACGTCACTGTGGATGGCCCGGGTAATTATATGATGATAGTTACCGATCTAGATAATGGTTGTACCACTGAAAGATCTGTCTTAGTCATTGACGATATCGTCCAGCCACAGATAAGCATAGCAGAACCCGCAGTGCTAACCTGTGATCTGGAGCAAGTCACACTAGATGCTACCGCGAGTGACGATGGTCCTGACTTTACCTATGTGTGGACTACCATTGACGGCACCATCGATGCACTTGGTGATGGACGCTCCATCACGGTGAGTGGTGCTGGAGCCTATGAGCTGACTGTCCGTGATACTATGACAGGCTGCTTTGCTACGCGCATCATTAATGTCGACGAACAGAGGACTGATCCGTCAGCACAGTTCCGCGTCACGCAGCCAGGCTGCGAGGACAGTACAGGTGCAGTGACATGGACTATACAAGAAGGTGTAGCACCGGTAGTGGCGAGCATAGATGGCGTCAATTTTACAGACGTAATCCAATTCTCTGCGCTGCGGCCAGGTGATTACACTGTCATCCTGCGGGATGCTACGGGCTGTGATGTGGAAGAAGACTTTACCATATCGCCTATTCCGATTACACAGCTGACGACGCTCGACGAGGCAATTACCGTACGGCTAGGAGATAGTTATCAAGTAGATCTAGAGGTGATATCTGGTGAGGAATTTATCGTGAGTTATGAGTGGAGCCCTGAGGAAGGGCTTAGTTGCACGGACTGCCTGCAGCCACTCATCACACCTCTCATATCTCAAACTTATCTCCTACAGATCACTACATCGGCGGGCTGCGTAGAGGATCGTCTCGTACGTATCATAGTTGATAATACACCTCGTATTTATATACCTACAGTATTCACTCCCAATGATGATGGAATCAATGATGTCTTCACCGTATACGCCGATGAAGGCCAAGCAGCGAGAGTCCTCAATCTATCCGTGTACGATCGCTGGGGTAATCTCGTCCATCGCGCTGAGAACTTTGCTCCAGGATCTATGGAGCACGGCTGGGATGGTACTTATAAGAGCGAGAAGGTCAATCCGGCGGTATTTATCTATAGGGCAGAGATTGAGTTAATCTCTGGCCTCATAGTGCAGCGTGCTGGTGATGTGACGGTGGTGCGATAAATGGAGAAATACTCATGTGTACTTCTAGTCACTTCTCATTAGTGAAGCCAGTCCATGAATGGGCTTGATAAAGCTGCGCTTACATCCATCAAGACTTATAATAGCGAAGACTGTCTCACATCGTGTGAGACAGTCTTCGATCAGTGCAGGAAAGCTTGATAGTTAGCCCATCTTCTCAGCTTTCTTAGCAATTTTTATTGCCTTTTTAGCTGCTCTCTTAGCAGCCTTCTCTGCTTTCTTGGCTTCTTTGGCAGCGCGTCTAGCTTCCTTGGCTGCAGCCTTGGCGCTTGCCTTGATATCTGCCATATCAGTATCGGCATCAAGGGTAGGAACCTTGGACGATGATGGTGACGCACCACTGTCAGTAGATTGGTCTGCTTTGGGATGCACGAGATCCATCTCTGCTATGAGATGTGATGCTCCTGCATACTTATCCGTAATGAATAGGACGTAGCGTATATCGACCATGATATTTCTACAGATTTCTGGATCATAGTTGAGATCACTCATGGTACCTTCCCACGTGCGATCAAAGTTGAGTCCAATGAGATTTCCATAAGCATCGATTGCAGGGCTGCCGCTATTGCCACCAGTAGTGTGGTTGCTGCCTATAAAGCAGACTGGCATCTTGCCATCATCCGCATAGTCGCCATAGTCCTTGGACTCATAGAGCGAAAGGAGCGTTTCATCCACGTCAAATTCATAATCGCCAGGTACATACTTCTCCACCACACCTTCTAGATAGGTCTGGTGCTGGTAGGTGATAGCATCCCTAGGCTCATATCCGTCTACCTTACCATAGCTGATACGCATGGTACTGTTAGCGTCAGGATAGAAACGTCGCTCGGGAAATGCTTCGAGAAGCCCTGCCATGTATTTTCTCTGTGCGGTTGATATCTTAGATCGTAGTATCCTGTAATCAGGAAGTATCGTCTCATCGAGTCGCTCTCTTGCCTCGCGCATGAGAGCCACGATCGGATCATCCTTGAGAGCTTGCGTAAATGCTTTGTCGTCCATAGAGAGAAGTGCTTCCATCTCCGCCTCTGTGTCTAGATGACTATCAATCCAGAGCATCTCAAGCCACGCATTCATAGCTTCTTGCTCCACCATTCCTTGCTGTAGACTGGCTGGCAGATACGTTTCATCGAGCTCTTCCATCATCTGCATGAGCAGAGCACCAGTGACTTCTCTATCGATATCGGGATTGTAATTCTTGTAGAAGTCTGCCAGTCGTGATTTTTCAGTCATAGCTGCTTCCTTCCATGCTTCTTTGCCTTTGGCTTCTAGTGTGCTTTCCAGTCGCATCATGCGATTGGCTAAGCCAAAGATTTCTGTGTTGCGGTAAAATATCTCATTGTAAAATTCCACTACGCTCACGGAAGGATTGATGTCCGTATACAGCTGCTCAAACTGTCCCAGCAGGCCGCGATAGGCACTGAGAGATTCGGTCTGTTGGATACGCTGCTCAAATTCTTTCTCGAGTTCATATTTGCGCGGAAGCGCTCCATAATCTCTTAATCCCTGTGATTCTCCTATCCATTTTTTCCAGCCATTAGCAATACGGGCAAATTTGCTGGCGTACATGATCTTAGTGGCTGGATCGGCGCGCATGGACTTGTCCATAATGGCAAGTGCTTTGTCTCGCAGCGAGATTCTGATAGGATTTACGTCCTCAAGAACTTGGGAAATTCCCTGCGATGGCAAGTACTCTTGTGTGCGACCAGGAAAGCCAAATATCATGGTGAAATCTCCAGGATCAACACCGTCCAGGGAGATAGGCAAGTGATGCTTAGGCTTATAAGGCACATTGCCAGTGCTGTAATCTGCAGGCAAATTGTCAGGGCCTGCATAGATGCGAAACAAGCTGAAATCCCCCGTGTGGCGTGGCCATACCCAATTATCCGTATCAGCGCCAAATTTGCCGATGCTCTCAGGCGGTGCACCCACGAGTCTGATATCGCGGTAGGTCACCGTGACGAATGCGTAGTAGGCATTGCCATAGTAAAAAGCTCTGATGACCACATCTTCATGAGCTTCTCGCTCGATGGATTCACGCAGTCCTTCTAGATTGGCATCGATGATCGCTTGTCTATCATCTTCCTTCATATCATCGGTGACGCCGGCTAGGGCAGCGTCGGTCACATCTTCCATCCGTGAGATAAGTGTGGCGGTGAGTCCCGGATTAGCGAGTTCCTCTGAGGGGGCTTTCGCCCAAAAACCATCTTTGAGATAATTCTGATCCACACTACTATGTGACTGTATCTGACCATAGCCACAATGATGATTAGTGAGGAGTAGTCCCTGATCTGATATAATCTCGGAGGTACAGAAACCACCAAAATGTACGATGGCGTCCTTAAGGCTGCCTTGGTTTACGCTGTAGATGTCTTCTGCGCTCAGCTTCATACCCATCTGTTGCATCTCCGCTTCATTGAGAGACTGTAGCAGCAAGGGTAACCACATGCCATCTCCTGCATGAAGTAGGGAGGCCATGCTGAAGGCCATCAGTAGTGTCAATAATTTTGATTTTGTCTTTTTAGCGGTCATAATAATTGGTTTTAGTGTAAAAAATGTCACTTAACGGACACACTGTCTTTAAATCTTGCGATATTATTGTGATTTGTAGGGGTGAAGGAATTAAATCATTACTATTATTCTAGTAAACCACTATAATATGAAATCATATACTACTATTTTCTTCTCTTGCTTCTTGTTTGTTGGTCTAGGCGCACAAAGCGTATATTTTGAGCAAACTTCCTACGCCACCTCTGACAAATCTACTACGCATCTACCCTACGAGAGAGATCTGAGCTCTACGAGGTCCAATATCTTTACGATAGAATATACTGATGATGCACTTGCCTACATGCCCGCCGATGCAAAGGAGGCAGTTCTGCGAGCAACTGAGATATGGTCAGACATACTTCAGACAGATGTCACCTTGCAGTTGAGAATTGACTGGTATGCCTTTAATGGTGACGACGTACTGGCGACTAATGGCGCCACATACTTTAAGCGTGGCCAGGAGGATATCAATACGAGAAAAGATGCCTTTTATACCGCTCCACTTGCCGAGCACTTAGGTATCAGAGCCGAATATGATTATACTCGACTCAATGTCCGTATCAACTCTGTATATGAGGCTACTGGCGCATGGCACTATGATCCTTACACCAGACCCGATAGTGACCAGTATGATCTTACCCAAGCTATCCTCAAGGAAATCGGTCGCACAGTAGGACTGACATCATCCGTGCAGCGCTTTACGAGAAAGTATGAAGTGAAATATGGTCTTGGTTCCTCGAGTAATCCTGCTCCGACCATCTATGATTACTATGTCAAAGATGAAACAGGCATTGCTTTGACTGATTTTCCCATGCTCACTTACAGCGAAGACCTCTATGATTATACGACAAGCGGTGCAGTGCGATGGCAAGGACCCAATGTCGATGCAGCCTTACATAGTGAGGATCCATTTGACATGGATCTGGCCTATGCCAAGAACATCACATGCTTAGACCAAGGCACGTATGCAGAAAGCGGAGAATCTCTCATGAAAGCTTATCAGCAGCGCGGCGAGCAAATACATAACGTCGGTCCGATGACCAGAGAGATGCTGAGAGTCATAGGATGGGAGGTCGCACGCGGAGATGGTCCTGGAGAGTATGAGAGTGATGCGGAGCATCTCCCGTCACCGTTCACCCACGGTGGAGGATTCACCGCTTATCCTAATCCTACTACTGATCAACTCTATGTTAACTGGGACAATATGGGGGCTGAAGGCACTGTCATCAGCATCGTACATATGCAGACGCAGCGCAGAGTATACCACGCCTATCGTGAGCGAGGTGTATCAACTGCGGTCTACGACCTAAGTGATGAAGCATCGGGCTACTATCAGGTCCTAGTCTCTACTGATGAGGGAGTCGTACTACAGCAGAGTACAGTATATCGACAGTAAGTAGTGGAGTGTGGGATTAATCAGCATAGAGAGCTTCGGTCGTATGATGCGGTCGAAGCTCTTTCTTAGTTAGCACGTACGCTGTAAGTCACTTTCCTCTTCCTTGGAGCAGTACGAGTACAGTGTAGAAGAGGATTTTTACATCAAGTCCTACAGACATGTTTTCGATGTAGAGGATGTCATACTTCAGTCGCTGAATCATCTGATCCACATTACTGGCATACCCGTACTTGACTTGGCCCCATGAGGTAATCCCAGGCCGTACCTTGAGCAAGTGCTTATAGTGCGGTGCTTCTTCCATGATGAGATCTATGAAGTGCTGACGCTCTGGTCGTGGTCCTACGAGAGACATATCTCCTCGGAGCACATTCCAGAATTGCGGTAATTCATCTAGTCTCCACTTGCGTATGACTTTGCCCCAATCTGTGATGCGATCATCATGCTCGCTACTCAGTTGTGGCCCTGCAGCCTCAGCATCGGTATACATCGACCTGAACTTAAAGATATCAAATGGCTTACCCCCGAGACCTACACGCTCCTGCGTATAAAATATCGGACCACTTGACGACATGCGCACCCGCAAGGCTACAAATATGAGTAGCGGACTGAGAAGTATCAGGCTTACTGCGCTGATGGATACATCCATGAAGCGCTTCACGAGCGCGTGCCAAGGACTTATCAGCCTGCGCTCTATCTCTATCAATACAGCACCATAGATATGATTCATCTTCACAGATCCTATCATGATATCATACATATCAGGTATGATCTTCACGAGGATCTGCTGATCAAAGTCGTAGAGGACATTCATGATTCCTTGGATCTGATCGTGCTCACTCGATTCTATGGCGATCAGTACTTCTTCTATATTTTTATCTTGGATGACTTGCGCTAGATCCGCTAGATGTCCTAGCTGAGGCAGATGCTGACGTAAGTGCTTCTGTGATGCACCATTCACACTTATAAATCCTACAAATCTGTGCCCAAGACTTTTGGAACGACTGCTTAGCTCTTTGTATAGGGCGAGACCATTTTGATCTCCTCCGATTATGAGAGTCTTGTAACCTACGCGGCCGCTCTTGAGTTTAGCGCTGGCTCTGCTCAGTATGATCATTCGGCTCAGTATCGTCAATCCAAAGTGCAGGCTGAACAGTGTGTAGAACATCTTATAATATACCGTATAGTCTAACACAAAATCATCCAAAATCACAGCGAAAAAGAGGATCGTCACCCCGGCAAGACTCAGCAGGAATGTGCGAGCGATCACGGTCAAGCGACTGAGTCGATAGATGTCATTGTACTTATCAAATATGTAATAAAACACAAACCAGAACAGTGGTATACCAATCACTCCTAGCCAAAAATTGCTATCAGATAAGATAGTACCCTCTATATAGCCCTGCTCCATCTTTTTCCTGAGAAGAAAAAAGACTATCCATGCGACAGCCGATGCGATGACATCACACGTGCGATAGATCCTTATGCCTTGTAGCTTTGCCGGATCTAGTATCAAAAATGTAGGAGTTTAATATTGTCGAGAAAGATATCTGCCGTTTCTCCGGCGCTCGTGTCGTAGAGTGCTCTGACCAGTAATCGATAAGAATCGAGTCGAGAATCTAGAATAAGTTGGGTGATATCGACATAGACTTTATTCCATGTATCAGAGGGATTGAGCAATATGAATTCTACAGGAATCTCCTCGGATCCATTGATTCCTACTAGACCGACAGAAAACGATATCTCGTTCATATAGTCGAGCTCAAGATAAACGGCACTACCATTAGCTGGGATATCATTGACTGCTATGGCCGATGCTACAGATAGGATATCATTATCTGCCGTGAGTGTGATCTTGCCACTTGTGTTGCCTGAGGCGGCAGTCTCACTGGTGATTTCTATACCCGTATCCAGATCTTCGTCGAGATCGAGAGTAAATGTATTGCCAAATTCAAAGCCCTCCACGTATCGTACCATGGTGCCTGATGTATAGGATAGGTCTAGAGGTAGCGTCACTGACTGTCCGCTGGGAACAGTGACCGTCTGATCAAGTCGTGTGTAAAAAGGGTAGGAGGTAACACTGGCTGATCGCCCATTAGTCTGTACAGCGGCCTCTAGAAGCACTCGAGCATCGTCGTCATAGATAGGGATGCGCGCAGGAAGTGGAAATCCTCCCAAGCTCAGACCATCCACTGCTACTTGTACGTGAGTAATCTTACTTGTAGGCGCTCCTTGCAATGGGCCGAGTTCTAGAGTGACATCTTCTATGACTAGAAAACCAGGAACTTCTTCCTCAGGGTTGATGATATCACAGGAGTATACCAGTGCTATCACTACAATCAATATGTAAGCTTGTCTCATTTCCATGCGTCTGATACCGATCTCATTTCTGCAGTGATCCATTCGGCGAGTTCTACGGCACGTACGCCATCAGATAGACTCACTATGGCAGGTTCTTTATGATCTACACTTTGAAGGAAGTGCTTATGCTCATCTTTAATGGCATTAGTCTCGTCTAGATCGGGTATGTAGACACTGACTTTCTTGTGTCCTATGCTTGTCTCTAGGTCAAAGCTGTGGGCTCCTTCTTCCACAGGTAAGTCATCTGCCATACGATAGAGTTGCAATTGTTTATCTATGAAGTCTAGGGTAGCGTAGGCTTCGGGCTGAAATAGTCGCATTTTCCTCATCTGCTTCATACTGACCCTACTAGCGGTGACATTAGCCACAGCACCATTAGCAAAGCCGAGACGAGCATTACAGATATCTTCTGTAGGGGAAATGAGTGGTACACCAGTAGCCCTGACTTCAACCACCTCAGATCCGACTACATAGAGTAGTAGGTCTAGATCATGTATCATAAGATCCATGACTACAGAGACGTCAGTTCCACGAGGATTGTAAGTGGATAGGCGATGACTTTCTATGAATTTGGGCGAAAGCCCCTTACTCTCATAGGCGACGAAAGCCGGATTGAATCGCTCCACATGTCCTATCTGTATGATCAGTTTCTTCAGAGAGGCTACTTCCATCAGCTCGCGCCCCTGTGCACTAGTCTCCGTCACTGGCTTTTCTATAAAAAGATGCTTCCCTGCCTGGATGGCCTGCAGTGCCAGTGCGTGATGTGTAGATGTGGGCGTGACGACAATGATGACCTCGCTCCTAGTGAGCAGATCTGCATAGCTGTCACATACTTCCACATCATACTCCTTACCGAGCTCATGTGCCCGATCGAGATCAGTGTCGTAGATCGCTAGCTCGGGGCCGTGACCTTCTTCTACTAGGCACTTGATGTGTATACGACCGAGATGCCCCGTCCCTGCCAGACCGATAGTTTTCTTCATCTGAAATACATAAGAATGGCGCCAAAGATAGTGATCAGTACGATGAGGATCATCGCGATACGTACGGAGAATCTGATGTGATCTACAAAGCTCATGATGTCTTCCTCGTGCTCAGGATACAGCGGCACGATGTCGTCTATGACACGCTGACGATTCATGACATCCTTGGCATCAAATTGTACTCGATTACGCACTAGACGTCTATAAGACTTCAAGACCTTGGCCCTAAAATACAGATTGACAAACAGCAATGCGACAAACAAACTGATGACGAAAAAAATCAACACATTTTCCATAGTCCTAACTTCGCGAGCACGAACTTACTCAGATAATTTATCGCTATGAAGATTTTCTCATTTTTCCTGTCGCTATGCTTTATTGCGGGCCTCTCAGCACAGACCAGTATATCTTACTATTTTGGAGATCATGACTTCTCGAGCCAAGTGCCTACACCGGAGAGTGTCCTAGGCTATCAGGTGGGAGATCATCATGTCAGTCATGATCTACTGGCCCACTATATGTACAGAGTTGCCGAGAGTTCTGATCGGGTAGTACTCCATGAGTATGCGCGCTCTTACGAGCAAAAGCCGCTGCAGCATCTCATCATCACTCATCCTGAAAATCACGATCAGCTGGACAAGATCAAGAAGAATCAAGCTCGACTATCAGGAAAGGAGAGCGGCTCCTACGATAAAGATTTACCGATCATCATCTATCAGGGATACTCCGTACATGGCAATGAAGCTAGCGGAGGTAATGCTGCCTTGCTCTATGCCTATTACTTAGCGGCATCGAAAGATCCTAGTGTGATCGAGCGATTACGGAATGTTGTTATCCTACTAGATCCGTGTTATAATCCAGATGGATTTAATCGATTCGCCTCTTGGGTTAATGTCCATCGTAGCGCAGAGCTTAATTCTGATGGCGCTAATCGAGAATTTAGAGAAGTGTGGCCTGGCGGCAGGACCAATCATTATTGGTTTGACCTCAATCGAGACTGGCTTCTACTTCAGCACCCTGAGAGTCGTGGACGTATCAAAGCATTTCACGAGTGGCATCCCGCTATACTCACTGATCATCATGAGATGGGTACCGATCGCAGCTTCTTCTTTCAGCCAGGTATAGCATCGCGCACGTATCCACGCACTCCTCAGGTAAATCAGGATCTTACCCGTGACATAGCACGCTATCATGAGGCGATTCTTGACAGCATCCAAAGTCTCTATTATACGGGTGAGTCATTTGATGATTACTACATCGGTAAAGGGTCTACATTTCCCGATGTCAATGGCTGCGTCGGCATCCTATTTGAGCAAGCTAGCAGTCGTGGTCATAGGCAAGAGAGTGACTATGGAATCAAGAGCTTTCCCTTTACCATCAAGAATCAGCTAGTTACTAGTTTGAGTACGCTCGAAGCATCTTATCGACTCCGTGATGAGTTGCAGAGTTTTCAGACAGAGTTCTTTGCAGGACAGGAGAGTCAAGTGAAAGCGCAGGCCTATGAAGTCAGCAGCAAAGGCGATGATCAGATGCTCAGTGAATTCTGTGACATCCTAGAAGGGCATGACATTTCCTACCGCTATACGGCAGCTGACAAGATAGTGATTCCTACTGCTCAGCCAGCAGCTACCATAATAGCCGCCATGATGGAGGAGAGGACGGACTTTGTTGATAGTCTATTCTATGATGTCAGTGCATGGACGCTTCCACATGCCTACAATCTATCCATGCGTACGGTATCAGCGTCGTCTAAGAAGTTCTCTCCTAAAGCAATGGACTACAGCCAGATCAAATCCTCAGGATATGCCTACAGTATCAGCTTGGCCAATAGCAGATCCTATCCTATGATATTGGATCTGCTCTCACGTCAGGTAAGGTTGCTTTTAACCAATCAGCCATATGAGAACTGGCAATCAGGCGAGCAGATCAGCCGTGGTCAGGTAATCATCTCTCTCGAGGATCAGCCGATGAGCGATGCCAAGTTGCTGGTACTACTAAAGGAGCTTGCGAGTGAGCACAAGGTTGCGGTCACTCCGCTAGAAAGTGGCTCCAAAGAAACTGGTGTAAATCCTGGTAGCCCTAGTCATGATATCTTGACGATGCCCTCTGTGGCAATGGTCGTGGGTAATGGAGTCACATCATACGATGCAGGTGAGATCTGGCACTTATTTGATCAGAGACTTCATCATCCGATTACGCTTATAGATGTAGATGCTGTAGGACGCACAGACTGGGATAGATACAATACTATCATACTGGTCAATGGTCGCTACCCATCAAGTCTGCAAACTGCCCTCAAGGACTGGGCAGGCTCAGGCAAGAAAATTATAGCAATCCGTGGCGCCAATAATTGGCTTCTTGGCGCTGACATACTAGATCTATCTATAGACAATAGTTGGGGGCGAGATTATGGTTCATCAGATAGAGCCTATGATCAGCGACGTGCAGACTCTGGATCCGAGTATATCGGTGGTAGCATCTTTATGACGCAGCTCGATATGAGCCATCCACTCAACTATGGCTACGGTGACGACATGCTCCCTGTATTTAAGCGATCTACGATGTACTTGGAGGATACTGATAATCCCTACAGTACTCCGGGTCACTTTGTAGATCAGTCGTTACGGTCAGGCTATTGTCCGCCTGGATTTGAGGACGAGCTCAGCGGAAGGGCGAGTATCGTCACGAGCGGTTTTCGAGGGGCGCGGATCATATCATTCATGGAAAATCCAACTTTCAGGGCTTATTTCAGAGGTACTCAGAGACAACTAGTCAATGCCATCTTATACGGTGAGAAGCTTGCCGGAGATACCTTGGAATAAGCTGGACACTAGGACGTATGCTTCTGCGTTTTCTGTGTGGTCGATCAATAGAGATCATCACAGAAATCGTCAACCCCATGAAAGGTATAACTGTACTAGGTACTAAAGTCAATAAGCGCGCCGTAGTGCGCTGGAAAATCTATCTTGATCGTGCAAGGATGTACCTGAGTTACATCAACTTCGTCATGATCGCCTTTGTCTTTCTCAATGCGATAAAGGATCAGCAGGTACGTGATTTGCTCGATCAGAATAAGCTGCTAGTATATCCCACTGTCATGATTGTCTTTATAGTTGTCTCGCTGCTGCTCGGTCGATTAGATACTTGGCTCGGTATGCGCAAAGAAGAGATGAGAAATCATGCTACAGAAAATCCTGTGACGCTGGAGATCCTCACCACGCTGCGCGAAATCAAAGCGCGTCTTGATGATCCATCCTTGGAGCTTTCATCTGATGAGTAGTGGATATCTTTGACACTATGTCGCACCAGATAGCACCTTCCATACTTGCCGCTGATTATGCTCACCTCGCGGATGATATCAACATGATCAATCGTAGTGATGCGGATCTGCTACATGTGGACATCATGGACGGGCACTTTGTTCCTACGATTTCATTCGGTCCTATGATCACCGCTGTGATGGCAGCACAGTGCGAGATCCCTCTAGATATTCACCTCATGATCAGCGATCCTGATCGTCATCTTGATGATTATCTATCGCTCAAGCCAGAGTATCTATCGGTACATCTAGAAGCCTGTACACATCTACACAGGACAGTGAGCGCCATCCGATCCTCAGGAGTCAAGGCTGGCGTGGCAATTAATCCTCATACGAGTGTAGATCTACTCGATGACGTACTCGAAGAGTGCGATCTCATCGTACTCATGTCAGTCAATCCTGGCTATGGTGGTCAGAAATTTATCTACCGGACCTTACAGAAAATCGAGCGACTCAAGGAGCGTATCATTACCAGGAATCTATCGACACTTATAGAGATAGACGGTGGAGTAGGACTCCAAAACGCCGAGAAAATTCTTCAGGCCGGTGCGGATATACTCGTCGCGGGGAGCAGCGTCTTTAAATCGGATGACCCACAGAGCACCATTACTAAGCTCAAGAGCTTGGAGAAGGTGAGATACATTTAATTATACATGACTCGTTCCACCAGGAATAAACAATAAAAAAGGCCATCACTCCGAGAGCGATGGCCTTAGATTTCTTTCTCATAGAAAGAGCGACTATGCGTACACAGCCTCTTTCTTGAAATGTACAGTAAGCATGTAGTAGAACATTGCTCTGTACTTATTTCTGTTGCTCTTACCAAATTTATCGATCACAGCATTGATTGCGTCATCAAGCTTCTGACCATCTGGGCAGCCTAGCTTTCCCATGAGGAAATTGTCTTTTACTCGCTTAAGCTCGGCATCGTCACTACTCGATACTTTGGAAGCATCAGCACTGTAGATAGATGGTCCGCAGCCTTTAGCCACTTTTATCAGAAGATCTTCCTTGTAAGATACTCCTAGTTTATCAAATTCTTTCTTGTACGTTTCGATGCAGTCATCAAATTTGCTCATAATGCTTTTGTGTTTTATTATTAACTGATTAGCGAAAATATAACGATTTTTCCACATATGGTAGTATATTGAGTAAATCTATCTCAATAGCTTCAGTCAGAGAGATCGCGGCGATAGCACTGTGACCGCCTGATCAATTAAGATGCCTTCAGTTTTATCTCTGTAGTAGTACCCTCGTATAGCTCCTAGAGGTGGGAGACTCAAGTAGGAGCAGATACCATCCACTTGCAAGGGTAGCTGGCAATTGCGCGGACGCACTTTCAAGGTCCGCCTCATGGCGCAGGCGTCCATGCATATCATAGAGCAACAGCTTCGTATTGGCTGGTAGTGATCCTGAGATGCTCAGCATTCCTGTCGTAGGGTTAGGGAACACGGAGTAGTCAATAGTGCCCAGCTGCTCGGAGCTCACAGTCATATCGTAGAGTACGCAGCCATAGTCAATAGGATTGAGCTCGACTGGATCACCTGGCGTCAGATCCTGACCTTGAAATATCGTGTCATCGAGATCATAGCGCACATAGCGAAAGACAGTAACACCTCGTGGATCCTGCTCCTGTTCTAAAATGCCACTCGCGGTGATAGGATTCTGATATTCCCATAGGACTTGTCCTGATGTGTCGAGTTCCATGGCGAGTCCTTTATTTCCAGAGCTCACGAGTATATTACCATTGGGTAGTGGCTGGACGCCACTCATGATATTACTGAAGAACGGTCGATCGTCTGAGGATCCTATGACTAGTGATGGACTTACTGGAGCATAGGGAGCGACATCATCTATTACATACCCTAGCTCCTCATCATAGATAGATGGAAGCAGTATGGCCTCGCTGAAGTCAGTGCCTGGGCGACCTATACCATTATTAAAGACAGAGATGCCGCCAGCCTGCGGATGAGGAGCTTCTATCCATCGTGCATCGTGCTGACGAAACAGCTGCTGGTCTATGGATCCACCGCGACGATAAGTCCTAGGATTACCCCAGCGATAGAGTATGTCTCCACCTCGATCAAGCCGACCGCCGACACTATCTCTAGCCTCTTCACTGCTCGTACTGTGATCGATGATCCATAGCTCGCTCAGATTGCGAGAGCTCAGCATGATCAAGTCGAGCTCGGGATTATAATCTACGCTATTGCAGTGAAGCCAATCTGCCGATTGTCCTATGACGAAATTGATATCTATGCGCTCAGGGCGCTCTGCCACGACACCGAAGTTGTTGCCTGAAGAATCGCGATCTTGTATCACGTGATCCATCACATGCCACTCCCATACAATTTCTGCACTGTCTGTACCTATAGGTCGGATCTCCACGATCTGCTCTCCCCAGATTCCATTGTCTCCTAGCAGTGTACTATCACGACCTAGAGCTATAGCTTCTGCTCCCGTGTAGGCTTCCCATGCTAGGATGAGGATATTGCCATTGGGAAGAGGCTCGATATCGTGGTGCTGTCGCACCTCATCTGTACTATAAGTCCATGTCCACTCGAGCTCTCCGTCCCAGCTATAGCGATCTATAGCACCGCCGGTACCACCTGCATTGAAGGAGGTGCCTGATCGTCTGGTGCGCAGGAGCTTACCGCCAGGAAGGAGATAAGCGCTGAGTCCAGGAGTCCCCTCGGCTTCCCAGCGATTAATCTCAAAGCCACAATTATCTACAAGGACGACTAGATTGGAACTGGCTGGTGTGATAAGCGTGTAGCCATCGTGTGCAAGGCTGTCATGTAGGATGGTGCCTACGGTAGGTTGTGCTAGACTATGGCCGTATAGGCCTAGGACAAAAAGTAGGGAAATGATGTACCTGCGCATGATCATGATGCTAGCTATTGCTCACAGCACGAAGATACGTAGAGCCATGGTGCGCTACTGCACCAGTCGTAGCAGAGAGCGACTAGGTCAATTCTGCGACCATCTCGCGGAGCTATGTATGTTCATCAGCGCTAAAACCTGAAGTGCTGCTTCATGTCCAGCAGCTCTTCCTGTAGACTTCGCTCCTGCAGTTGGATGTGATCGAGAATCTTGGATTGGGTATCGACTTGTATACTGCGCATCGGCATATTGTGATTGATGCTGAGGACCTCAAGCTCTGGATAGAGCTGGCGAACTTCTCGCACAAGGTTTTGGATGGTGAGATTGTGCTCACAGAGATTGTAGATGCCAGGCTTCATGTCTACTGTGCAGAGCTGCTCAAGGGTCTGCGCGAGCTTATCCACATGGATAAATGCTCGGTATTGCTGACCATCTCCTTCTACAGAGATGCGTCCATGATAATTAGCTAGGAAGAGAAACTTATTGAGCACCGCGTCGATTCTCATGGCAGGGTTGTATCCATACACATTAGCTGCTCGGAGGATGTACACTTCGCAGTTGTCTTGTAGGCGGCGGAGCTTTTTCTCACCAGCAAGCTTGGAGATACCGTAGAAGGTATTGGGTGCGGGTGCGTAGTGTTCATTGACGGGCATCTCGGTGCTGCCGTAGACGGAGGCACTGCTCAAGTAGATGACTCGAGCGACTCCGTTTTCTTCTACAGCATTGGCGAGTTGAGCGCTTCCCCAGTGATTGACTTGATCATAGGCATGAGCGTCGCTATCGGAGAAGGGCGTACTGACTTTGGCGGCTAAGTGGATGACCACATCGATACCTCGGAGACTAGCAGTGAGTAATCGACTATCCATCAGTTCACCTCGGACAAATGTGCATTTGCTGGGAACAGCATATCTCTCCCCTACAAAAAAAGCATAGTTGCTCCTAGCCATATTGTCATAGATGACGATTTCGCTGATGCTCTCATCGTCCATCAATCTGTGGATGAGCGACATGCCTATGTAGCCCGCACCACCTGTGATCAGTACTCTCATTTCTTTATCATTTCTGTATGGAGGCCGCACTCCGTCTTGTGCAATCCTTGCCATCGACCATCTCTCTCATCGTAGGACTCGTATTCATCTACTCGCCGCGTACACGGCTCACAGCCTATGCTGACGTAGTTCTCATAGTGTAGCGGATGCTTGGGTAGACTATGCTTCTCACAGTAGTGCTCGATCATATCTTGTGACCACTGGATCATGGGGTGGTAGCGGAGCTTGCCCTCTGCTGTCTGCTCCTCGTAGTTAAATCCGCTTCTCACAGCGCTCTGATCAGCTCGTACACCGTTGATCCATACGTCATGTTCCACCAGCGCCTGCTGCATACTCAGTACTTTATTGAAGTGGCAGCACCTGTCAGGATCTACAGTGAAGAGCATACGACCGCCTTGGGTGCACTGCTCCGAGTGGGACACGGGAGAGCTGACGGACACGACCTCTAGGTCCAGCAACTTGGCAACCTGATTGCGAAATGTCAGCGTCTCTGGAAAGTGATATCCTGTCTGTAAGAAGTACACGGGTATGTCAGCATCGATCTGACGCAGCATGTGCAGCATAGGTATGCTGTGAGACTGAAAGGACGAGGAGGCAAATAAGCTCAGACCGCGCTCACGATACGCTGCAATCTGCTGTCGGCAGAGATCTATCTCTAGGGCAATCTTATCTTCTGTGCTTGCCACGGTATGTGGAGTAGTAGGAGAGGCCATGATGTGTAAAGGTGAGGTAAATAGTTGAGCACTGTCGTGCAAATGCATCAGAACCAAGGACTAAGGTGCGGGAGCGGGATTTGTTCAACCCAATTCGTTCAGACGTGCTTTACTACCTCACCACCATCTGTCATTGATACGGTACTTGCGTTGCGATATCCAGCAGGTGGATAAAAGATGTTACATATTTTCTAGTCTTTGCTTCAGATCCATTCTCTGGTGTAGCACCCTGACTACTTCAATTGTATCATGACTTGAGCTGCGGTAAAATAGTATATGGCTATTAACTTTTAATCCTCGAAGGTCCTTCCATAGTTGGGAATAGTCTTTACCCAGTCGTGGGTTGAGAGCAATGTGCATGCAGTGCTCTATGAGCTCAGCGTAGAAGTTATCTGCTTGACTTTCGGACCATGAATCAGCCGTGTAGTTCCATATTCTCTAGAGATCGAGTGTCGCTGACTTTGTGAGCTGATAATTAGCCATTAGAGGATCTTTCGCTCTTGATCTGCTGTAGAAACTGATCAGCGTCAAAATCGCTTGCTAATCCACTATCAATACCTTCCTGAATCGCAGTTTTCAAGGCGAGAAATTTCTGTTCTTCTGCTTCTAATAGCCTCAGTCCAGCCCTGATCACTTCACTGGCGTTTTTGTACCTACCGGCCTCTACACCATATTTGACAAATTCTTCGAAGTGCTCTCCTAGTGAAACCGATGTATTCTTGCCCATGACCTGCTTTTCACAATGTTACCATATTTTGGTAACATTGAAGAAACTATCGAAGGCGTGCAGACTGCAGCTGCCTATTACCATCACATATATCAGTACTCTCATCATGACGAGTTAAGATAGGGCTAAATACTGGCATTTGGCTGACAAGCCTCACATATGCCTAGCCGCTTATACCGGGACTATAAAGATTGCTAGAGATGTAGTACTTTTGCGCCGTTGAAATCCTCTGTTCACTGTTATTGGACGAGAGGTAATGGTTCATCCAATTAAATTTTAGCAGACATGCCTGTAAAAATCAGACTGGCCCGAAGAGGCCGCCGCAAAAGACCGTTTTACCATATCGTCATCGCTGACGCTCGTGCTCCACGTGATGGTAAATTTATCGAAAAGATAGGATCTTACAATCCTATGACATCCCCAGCTACTATCGAGCTAGATCGTATGAGAGCCTATGAGTGGCTAGAAAACGGTGCTCAGCCGACACACACCACCAGAGCGATCCTACGCTTCCAAGGTGTGATGTACTACAAGCACCTCATGCGTGGTGTGAAGAAAGGTGCGATGAGTATCGAGGATGCAAATGCTAAGTTCCAAGAGTTTGTAGATGGTAAAGAGACCAAAGTACAAGCAAGAATGGAGCAAACTGCCAAGGAAAAGGTAGAATGGCACAAGATGATCTCTGGAACTGCTAAGCCTATACCTGTAGAGGAAGAAGCTGCACCGGTAGAAGAAGCTGCACCAGCAGCAGATGATGCTACTGCCGCAGCAGAAGAGGCTGCTCCTGCAGCATCAGAAGAGGAGTAGATCAATCATTCATAGGGACTGTGCCACGGCGCAAGCCCTCAAATTTCCCGACACCATGCAAGAGCTATTTAAGCCCTATCGAGAACGCCTGGATGAGATCTCAGAAGCTATTCAGAATTCTGAGCAGCTATCCACTTTCCTGGAGACAGAGGAAGATGCCGACTATAAAGCAATCACGGAGATCTATGAGCCTCAGATCCACGAGCTCTATGAGCAAGTGGCAGTAGAGCATCCGCTACAACTCATATCACTAGAGCGCGCGATCCTAGATCCCGCTCTGGAAGGACTGTACATGCCTAAGCTACTGGGATACAGTATCCTACGTGGTAAGCTCACCGAGCGACTCAAGTATGTGCGACCTCAGTCCATGTTTCGTGAAGTGATCCTCGCGATTGCCTCATCGTCTAACTTTGAGTACATCATAGGCCGAGTGGGTCAAGGTGTGCAGGCTGGATTTGCATTTAGCAGTGATATATGGATCACTAATCTCATACAAGAGATGCCGAGCAAGCGAGCTAAGAGCTACTTCTCCGCACAGAAACAAGACAAATTTCGCGATCTGGACGAGCGCGTGCTAGCTCATCGAATCTATTCGAAGCAGTTTGACGATCTCAACTTCTATACAGCTAAGTTTCCTAAGTCTGCTAGCGAGTTTCTTGTAGAGTTTCCAAGCTTACGCGATTTCTTGATCTTCCGTGTGACCAATGATCTGGACAACTCGTCCATCATCACACCGATCCTAGAACTCATCAATAACCGTGACCTCCACGAGGCCAAGGGATACAATGAGATCGTGCTCATCGCTGCGATCTTCATGCAGTTCACTAAGAAGGATGGAGAGCAAGTAGCTGCTAGGCTCAATGAGTCTAGGAAGGAAGACGGCTTTGATCATGCGTTCTTTAAATTTATTCTAGAGCTGCTGGAGCGAGGCCTTGGTTTCAATCAGCAGTTGCACGCGGCGCTTTATCCTGCCGTAGATCGCGAGATCAAGGATGAGTTTCTGCACTTCATGGACGTCCTACAAGAGCTCTATACCAAAGGCTTCACACACGAGGACACGCTGGATGCTGTAAGCAAGTACCAAGCACGTCATGAAGGTCTCTCTCTACCTAATCAAGCACTGCGTCAGTTGCTTCTCTTCAAATTTGAGAAGGCTATCAAAGTGCTCAATGTAGAGGAATACACGGAGTATTTTGAGTGGACTAAGGTCTTTACCAGCTACATGTCTATCTGTGATAATCAGAAGTTTAATCAGCGTATCAAGGAGCTCAGTCTCACGTACATCAAGCGACTGATCAAGAGATACACAGACAAGCGTGGCAAGGACTATCAGGACATCAAGAAATTTGTGAAGTCCTTCTTCACTGACATGAGCTTTATGACATCTAAGCAGCTGGTAGAGCTCTTTAAGACTCGTCGCAAGCCTAAGCCTGTAGAGTCTAAATAAGTCAAGCAGAAGAGAGCACCTTTGGCTACAGTGACATCGGCACTATGTCGATCTGTACGCTTGGTTGGTAGATAGGATTGTGTGCGCGAGCTCGTGTAGACCATATTTGCCTCTATGATACGAGAAGCTTTAGATTCTTTTCTGCATGTACTGCGCGCACCGCAGATACTCACGCGATATCGCTTGTGGAACTACGCCATAGCGCCTATCATCCTCACCATAGTCCTTGGCGCTACACTCCTGCCGCTGGTCTATCACTTGGGTGATAATGTTGGCTCTTGGATGTTTTCCTGGTGGAAATGGGACTTTGCTAGTGAAATCGTGGAGGTCGCAGAAGATTGGATCGGTCGATTTGTACTCGCTGCAGGATCCTTCTTTGTGTTCAAGTATCTGATATTGATATGCTCTGGTCCTTTCATGAGTCTACTCAGTGAGCGGATGGAAGAGCAGATGTATGGTCAGAGCGAGACACCGCTGACTTGGAAGAGTTTTCTCAGAGATCTTATAAGAGGTCTCCGCGTCAATCTGCGCAATATCTTCCGTGAGATTTTATATACTGTGCCTCTGTACATCTTGAGCTTTATCCCCGTAGTCAACTTTGTGACTGTTCCTCTTATCTTCATTGTGCAAGCCTACTTTGCCGGATTTGGAAATATGGACTTCGCTATGGAGCGCCACTATGATGTGAAGAACAGCAGGCTATTTGTGCGACAGCACCGAGGCATGGCCATAGGTAATGGTGCAGCATTTCTGCTGATGTTTGCCATTCCGATTGTAGGTACGCTGGTCTGCCTGGTATTCAGTGCTACCTCGGCGTCTTATCGCACCCTGCGCATCATCCATGAAGAAGATGAGGTGGATACTTCGCTTGTAGGACCTATCTGATCCTTATCTTAGCCGCAGTGCTAGTGCGCTGTAGATGGTCTACGGCGATCGTAGCATCTGACTGTCAGCTATGAAGATATACTGGATACTCCCACTACTTGTGCTTGCTCTGGCGAGCTGCGATACCGCTTCTTCTACCGATGATGATTCCGTAGATCAACCCAATATTATACTTGTCATCGTAGATGATCAGGGCTATGCAGACTTTACGCCTTTCGGCCAAATGGGTCTCGCAGATACTAGGGACTCAAGTAGCGAAATGGACGGCGCTGAGCCATCAGTCTCCCAGAAGAAATCACAAGGAGTACACAGTCCCAATATCAAAGCTCTGGGAGATGCGGGAAGGGTTTACACACAGGCTTATGTCACTGCACCTGTATGCAGTCCATCGCGAGTGGGAATGCTTACGGGTAAGTATCAGTTTCGCTGGGACAAGCCGGCGAGCTGGGGTCCTGGGCTGCCTGATGATGTCAAGACGATGGCTGAGTATCTGCGAGAAGCAGGCTATGCTACAGCCAAGGTGGGCAAGAATGACCTAGGCCGAAATTTTCATAAGCATGACGTCCGAGAATATCCTCTGCGACATGGCTTTGATGAGTTTCTAGGCTTCTCAGCGCACGCACACGATTACTGGCATCATAGCGCTGAGATACGCGATCGTACGCCAGATCCGTATGCGACAAGCGCGCTCCTCGGCCCACTGCTTCATGATGAGGGTGAGCTGAGCATAGAAGAGGGCTACATGACCGACATCATCACGGATGCCTCGATTGAGTACATCAAGGAGGAACGCGATCAACCATTTTTCCTCATGGTCTCCTACAGCGCGCTGCATCATCTTATCCATCAAGTACCAGAGAAATACCTCCAGATGTACGACGTAGAGCCGATCCTTAACTACGAGCCGGATAGTCTCATGGCCTATGGTAAGTGGGATGCTGGCACCTATAGTGCCTACTATGATAAGTACTCTCGTGTAGAGGCTATCAAGCCAGCTGATCTCCGCAAGTACTACTTGGCTAATCTTCACTGCCTCGATGATAATGTAGGCCGTGTACTAGGTGCTGTCAAGGAAGAAGGGATCGAAAAAGAGACGATCATCATCTTCATCTCTGACAATGGCGGCTCGCCGCTCACCGGAGCAGATAACTCCCCACTCACTGGTGGAAAGTATTCCCTATGGGAAGGTGGTATACGTGTCCCTATGTCCATCACCTGGCCCGGTCATATAGAGCCAGAGATCGAAGCTGATCGCTATGTATCCGCAACAGATCTACTACCTACTATTGCAAATGTCACGGGTCTCACACTCGATGACAGCCCGATCGACGGACAGGATCTACTGGCAGATGCGCAGGAAGATCGAGTGCTCGTATGGAAATGGCAGAAAACCTGGGCGGTTCGTCAAGGCAAGTGGAAACTGACCAATGCTCATGAAAATCACTGGAAAAGTGAGCCATCTGATCAGTACATCGCTCCTGTGCGAGATGATAGGACGCTAAAGCTCTTTGACCTAGAAGCGGATCCCGGAGAGAGGATAGACTTAGCTGAAAATTATCCCGAAGTTGTAGCGCAGCTCGAGCAGGCGCATCAGGGATGGTGGGATGCTAAGGGTGAGTAGGGCTGTCGATTTTCGACCCATCGAGTTTACTTAGCTCGAGATATCTCAATATAGACCGGGAAGTGATCTGAAGGATAGCGCTTATCCACTGCACTAGAGAGCACAGCATATTTATCGACTTGTAGATCGCTTTGATCACTGAGGAAAATGTAATCTATCCTCCGACTTACAGGCTCTTCATAAGTAAATCCATTGAAGGTGCCCTCAGGGCCGAATGTGATCTCGGCAAGGCCTCTAGAATCTCGCAGCGACGTAGTGATATCCTTGTGTACGGTACTGCCAGGCTCAACATTGAGGTCGCCCATGAGGATCACTGGGTAGTCTTTATCATTGACGGTAGCGATGGTCTCCAAGATCTGATGTGTTCCCTTGATCTGTGCCTCTTTTCCCACGTGGTCAAGGTGCGTATTAAATACCCAGAATTTCTCCTTGCTCATCTTACTTGCAAACAAGCCGTAGGTGCAGATCCTAGGATAAGCCGCGTCCCATCCCTTAGACAATTCAGCAGGAGTGGGAGAGAGCCACATCGTGCGTTCTTGTGATACTGTGAGATGATTGGTGTCATAGAAGATAGCGGAGTATTCACCTTGATTGCCTCCATCACGGCCCGTACCGATGTACTGGTACATGGGAAGTGCTTGAGATAAATCCGCCATCTGATTGGGTCTTGCTTCTTGTACTCCCATGATATGAGGGGCTAAGAACTGTACCTGGGAGATGAGTAGGTCGGATCGATTGGGCCAACTGTTCTCTCCATCAGATGCAAGATCTAGACGGATATTGTAGCTCATGACACGCAGAGAGGTGGGTGTCACACAGCTCCAGGAGCTGAAGGCGATAACACACAGTAGGAATAAGCTTGCTATTCTATGCTTCATAGTTCTGGTTGATAGACACGGATGTAGTCAACGAGCATCTGATTAGGAAAAGCGCTGTCGTCTATGCCCTCGCGTCCGCCGAGCATACCACCGATGGCTACATTGACTTTGAGATGGAATTTCTGATCAAAGGGCCATTCGGCCTCCGTCAAGTGCTCATTGGGTATAGAGTTGTAGACTACATCGTCCAGCAAGAAGTCCATGGTCTCAGGCGTCCATATGAGTGAGTATATGTGATAGGTGTCATAAGGATCTTCGATGTATATATCCTTTCCTTTCTGTGTGCCGCGCATATGATTATAAGCTTCGGTATGGATGGTCCCAAAGATGTTGTCTGGATCAAATCCCACATGTTCCATGATGTCGATTTCACCGCACGTAGGCCATCCTACTTCTTTCCAGTTTTCGCCAAGCATCCAGAAGGCTGGCCAGAGACCGCGTCCTTTAGGTAGCTTGGCTTTGATATCTATGCGGGCATACTGCCATTCTGCAAGACCTTTGGTCGTAAGACTAGCTGCGGTGTACTGCGCGTGGGGTCGGTTCTTCTTCCAGCTCTTTTCTGTCTCATCTACAAATTCGACATTATCGATCTGCTCTAGATGGGACTCGATGATGAGATATCCGTCTTCTACGCGTGAGTTTTTCAGACTATCTGTATAGTACTGATCCTCTCTATTTCTTATAAATCCGATCTCGTGAGCCCACTTGTTTGGATCAGGCGCTCCCTCATAGTTAAATTCATCTGACCAGACGAGTGGCCAATCAGTTGTAGACTCATAAGAAGCCGCACGATCAAGAGCCATCTCAGGCTCATCCGTGGTGATTAAGTCAAACCTGTTCTTGAGCAACCAATCTATGTCGACTGTATCATTGACCGTCCAAGCATTGAGCACCAGGTCGTGAGAATTAGCTTCGTAGATCCAGTGTGGTTTTTTACGAAATTTATCGATGTTGTAATCTAAGCCTGTGAGCCCAGCTTTCTTTAATCGAGCTGGTGCTATGGAGCCATCAAGATAGAGAGTGTTCGCTGAGGGATCCATTCTCTCTATCTCTGTGAGGATCTTGTGACTGAAGCTGATGTAATAGCTTATGTGTTTCTCAGCACCTAAACTTTTCACTAGATCAATGACAGCTGCTGCCATTTTTTCATTTCTGCCTTCTGTGCTGGATGGTTTGAGTTCGCATACAAGACCGGTAGATGGATTATCGGTCATACCTGCGGTAAGGTAGTCTTCTAATGTGGGTAAGGTTTCGCCATTGGGTAATACGTGTTTGGCAAGCTCATCGTAGGTGTTTTCTTCGATGAGGAGTTCTCCATAGTCCTTGTCATGGGTCACTATAAGCACATCGTCCGCGGTCATCCTTACATCAAACTCACTACCTGTGCAGTTGAGTTCTATGGCCGCCCGCAGTGATGCGATCGAGTTCTGCGGGTGTCCTTGAGTTTTCCAAGCACCACGGTGTGCCACGATGGGATTATCGGCAAATGTCATTGTACTATCACTGGGGCTGCTGGTACAAGCAGAAAGGATGATACATAGGACAATGCATGGGATATAGGGTTGACGCATAGTTGATGACGATTTCTCAATGGTAGTGAATATACGATAGATATCAAAAAAAAAGGACAGGATCACTTGCGTGTATCCTGTCCATTGTACTAGTTAAAATATGGGAATCGGCTGGTCTTAGTACCCAGGATTCTGAGGGTAATTGGGTCCTAGCAGATCAAGATCTCTCTGTGGAATTGGGTAATTAATGAAGTGATCTTTCCAGTTGGTACGAGGATCTTTTACACCTAAGTTAGCAGGGAAAAATGGTCCGTCTCCAGCGTAGGTCGTCATCTGGCGATTGAGCACTTCTTGTCCAAAGCGCTTTAGAGTAAACCATCTCTGTCCTTCCATTCCTAGTTCACGTGCTCTCTCATCCAAGATCGCTTGCTCATCCAGCGTGGTGATTGGAGATGCATCAGCTCTTTCGCGTACAGCGTTGATATAACTGAGGCCATCTTGTCCGAGTCGCATATTGGCTTCTGCTGCTATGAGATATGTCTCTGCGAGGCGATAGACCATGACATTTCCAATTTGGAAATAGGTAGTAGGATCACTGCCTTCTTGAGCAAACTTGAGACAAGCAGGGTGCGTGCGCTCATAATATTGCTTGTAAGTATCACTAGGATTATCTAGATCAGTGATAGGTTGGTACAGATCAATTTCTTGACCGATGTTAGGTCCAGCATCGTAGAAGTACTTAAGTCGATAATAGGAATCATCATCTCTATTGTCACTACTATCCTGAGCTAGTAGTTCTAGGAGGTAGTTATTAGGCAACAGACGTGAAAATCCTCTACCACCATATTCTTCACGTGAGCTGCTATTGGGCGCAAGCCAGTACTTCACACCGTGATTAGCATTGATAAAGTTTCTGCTTCCTCCACCTAGTGCATTCTCTTCAAACTGAATTACAAAGAGCTGCTCCTCGTGCTCCATACGACCGTTGAATACCTGCTTTGTACTTTTTACAAGATCGTGCGGGCCTTCTTCGATAAGAGATTCTGACTGCGCTTTAGCCATGGCCCAGTCACCTTCCCACATAGCCACTTTAGCTCTGAGGTGCTTGGCAGTTCCTTTACTCACTCGCCCAAAATCAACATCCCAGTCAAGTACATCAATGGCGTTCTCAAGATCGCTACTGATAAGACCTAGAATCTCCTCTTTAGATGATGGCGCGTCTACCACGTCAAATGCATTGTCTGGTGTTACAGACTCCGTAGTGACATAGATATTGTCAAACATTCTGTAAAGGAAAAAGTAAGATTCAGCTCTGAAGAACTTTGCCTCCGCTATGACCTGATTCACGATATCCTCATCAAGATCTGTAGCGGCTTCAGCAGCGTTAATAATCTCAGTCGCTTTGGTCGCTATCTGATAGTAGTGTCTCCAAAATCTGCTGGACAATATCCCAGAATCATAGCCATCAGGACTGATGCCTCTCTGGTAGCGACCCATGAGACCAAGGTAGCCTGATCGTACAAATGTCAAATCACTGCGTGAGGGAACAGTAAGTGCTCCTATAAAGTCTTCTTGACCTTCATCATAGCGATCTCGGTTAAACTTGTATAGACTTACCACAGCGGTCTGCAGTCCATCTTCTGTATCATAGACGAAGCCTGCATCGATTTCCGTACTAGGCTGCTCTTCTAGAAAATCACTACAAGACGTGATCAGCAGTACTAGGCACACGAGTGCGAGACCGCTGATTTTAGGTATAATATATTTGGTTGATTTCATGATATATGTATATATGATGATGAGTGTAAGTGATTATAATCCAACACGTAGGCCAAAGGTAAATACCCTAGAATCAGGATATCCCGTGTCTGCGGCTGAGAAGGTGTCTCTTATGTTTACTTCAGGACTATAGCCTATATAATCTGTGATGGTAAACAAATTGGTCGCTGTGACATACACATTGATCATTTCTAGATTGAGCTTTTCTGTCAGCGTATTGGGTAGTGTATATCCTAGCCTTACAGTTCTGAGTCTCACGTAGGAAGCATCCTGTATAGCCAGAGAATTTATGTACTGTGGAGCCGAATCAAAGTTGGGTCTAGGGTACTCAGTAGATGGATTTTCTGGAGTGTAATAGGGCACTTTCACTCCATTCACTTTCCCCTGTAGAGTTCCACCATTGTTAAAAGCTGATAGGAATGGATTGACCCGTGTCGCGCCTTGGACAGCGTAGAAATCCATAAACAGATCAAATCCTTTTATACTGAAATTGGTTGAAAGTGATCCAAACCAATCCGGAGCACCATCAGTGAAGACTCTATCCTCGAGTGTGATTTTGCCGTCAGGCGCACCCGTCACATTACCATCTTCATCCACGCCATTGACATCACGTACTCTGATATCTCCAGGGCGCAGATTCTCTTGTGTATTGGTAGACTCAGGATTAGCCTGAGGAGAATTTTCAAAGTCATCGCCCACCTGATAGATTCCGTCAAAGTCATACTGTCTTATCACACCTACAGGCTGTCCTACATAGTAACCGTAAGCATCATCCTCAAGGACAGGATTACCATCACCATCATTGTACAACTCAAGTAGTGTATTCTGATTAGTCGCCCAGTTGGCTGATACCGACCAGCGGAAGTCTTCCTTGTTGATAAGATTAGCCTGTAGGCTGAGCTCCACACCTTTATTTTCTACTTCTCCAGCATTGAAGTAAGTGAAAGTGTAGCCCGTAGTAGTAGGCACACCTCGTCGTAGTAGAAGGTCAGATGTACGAGAATTATAGACTTCTACACTACCTCTGAGGAAGCGCTTCAGGATAGAAAAGTCAAGTCCCACATTGAAAGTAGTGATCGTCTCATAGGCAAGATTACGATTGGGAAGTGCTTGCGATGGAGAGTAACCAGAAGCCGACTGACCGTCAAATATATAGTTCTGACCATCCGCTGTAAACAGCGATGTGTAAGGACGGCTCAGCGCATTGGCCAAGGAGCCGTAACTCACTCTGAGCTTGAGCTCCTCGATAGCATCGCTATTGACGAGGAAGGGCTCATTATGAACTTTCCAAGCTACTGCCGCCGCGGGATTGTAGGTCCATTTGTTATCTGCACTATTGACCGAGGCACCATCCGCTCTGAAAGTCGCTGAGACCATGTACTTATTTTTCAGATTGTAGCGTGCTCGTCCCATAAAGGATGCCGTGCGGAGCTTAGTCTGCTGACGCTCGGTAGATACTGCGCCGATGGCATTGGTGATACCATTATATCCTAGGCTCTCATTAGAGAATCCTCGGCCTTCTGTAAAGGTCCTAGAGAAACTGTTCTCGTCGACAGCCTGTACGAGTGTGATGTTAAGATTATCCGTTTCGTTAATTTGATTGTCATAAGTCAGGATATTCTCTAGGAGATAGGCTTCTCTACGCTGATTCTGTATGCGCGCTATGCCCATATCTTGATCGCCGCTGGAGTGCCGGGACGATAGATATTGTCCCTCTTCTGTATTTCTACGAGTTATAGATGCTTTGAGCTGGTACTGGAGCTTATCACTGATCTGCCAGCGTGGTATCATAGTGACGACGAAGTCATTGCCTCGTTCATCTCTATCAGATTCACGCAGATTCCATAGGGGATTGGTGCCAGTGAGCTCTTCACCACTGGGAAACTGCACCAGCTCACCGTCATCATCATATGCTCTTCCAAGTGGTGAGAAAGTGATCACATTGATATTACCAGCTCGCTCGGTCTTGTCATTGAGAAAGTTTAAGTCAAATGTGGTGGAGACCTTAGAGGAAATTTCCTGATCTACATTGACACGGAGATTTTGACGCTCGTAGCTAGATGTGGGTATGATACCTCTATTCTTGAAGTAGTTAAGACTAGCGTAGACTTTAGTCTTTTCCGTACCGCCACTCAGGCTGAGATTATGATTGTTGATCATGCCATTTCTCAATAGCTCATCTTCCCAGTCTACAAATCTGTCGGCAGCTATAGATTCTAGCTCAGTCTCGGAGAAGATTTCTTCATCCGCTGGATATAGATCATCAGCATCGGTAGATCTCACGGCTTCACGACGCAACTGTGCAAATTCCTGCCCGTCGTAGACATCAAAGTTTCTCTCAATTATCTGTGTGCTGAGATATCCATGGTAGTTGATGTCGACTTTGCCAGTATTTCCACGCTTGGTGGTGATAAGTACCACACCATTGACGGCCCGTGATCCGTAGATAGCTTGAGCAGATGCATCCTTCAAGAATTCTATGCTCTCTATATCGTCAGGGTTGATATCTTCTATACCACCCGATCGCACCACGCCATCTACTACATAGATGCCGCTGAGATTACCTTCTATAGAGCTGCGTCCGCGAAAGTTGATCTCGGATGTACCACCTGGTCGTAGAGACCCGCTACCTACATCGATCTGTACTCCAGAGATACGTCCTCTCAGCATCTCGTTAACGTCAGCCGTAGGCGTAGCAACCGCCCTAGAGATATCTGTGGTTGCCACAGCGCTGACAAGGTCACTTTTCTTCTGTGTGCCATAGCCGACTACCACTACTTCATCGAGTGACTGTACATCTTCCTCCATTGTAATTGTCATGCTTCCAGGAGTAGCCGTGATCACTTTCGTGAAAAAGCCAATGTAAGACACCTCGAGCTGGGCGCCCTCAGCGACCATCAGTTCAAACATCCCGTTGATATCTGTGGATGTACCGTTAGTGGTTCCTTTCTCTAAGATGTTGACGCCTATGAGATCTTCTTGATCGTTAGATGACAAGACTTTGCCTTCTACTTTGATTTGGCCACTCAGTGAGATAGCCATGAATAGCGATAGCACCAAGAAGGTGCAGCTCCGCATTCTGGATTGATTCATCATGTAAATAATTTAGAAGTTAGTTAGTTGAGAGTTCTATGAGTTAGGTGGAGTAAATCTACTAAGATTAAGCTGGTGAGCATACGCATGGATGCATTACCCTATTATCAACGTTCCTAGATTCTGTAATACCCATGTGGTGCATTAGGATTTTAGGTAAATGTTTTTCAGTGATGTAACTGACGCTCAGTCAGGACTATAGGCGATATATCATGA
>ENA-ORXU01000228-ORXU01000228.1-marine-metagenome-genome-assembly--contig:-NODE-228-length-71705-cov-13.904004_pt1 | contig 71705 bp, 71 predicted proteins | sample MGYA00237869_ERZ511484 | MGnify/ENA metagenome assembly ERZ511484 | reverse complement strand
ACCCGCTACGTCGGATCGAGAACGGCGCAAATCCCGAGCGGCAGCGATATCGCGTTGCGCTTTTCAACGACCTGCTAGCAGCGGTCGGATCGAGCCGACGTGACAGCTTGTGCAGGAGCGGCTGCCGATACTGAGCCCAGGCTTGCCAAGGCGTCAGCGGCGGAAGCCGCGGGAAGGGTGCGTGAGCGATTTCGCGCTTGCCGGTTTTCGATCGGAAGGATAGCGTGACGTTCCCACCCTCTCATCCGCTCGGAGCGTCGATCATGTCCACACCCGCCAGCGAAGCGAAGCCGCGTACCGACACCGTCGCGAAGGGCACCGCCGATTCGGTCGGTGAGGCGAGCGCGACCGTTGTCGTCGATCGCTTCACCAACAGCGTGCTCGATCCCGCCGAGCCCATGCTCGGGCCGCTCGCCGACGGCGGCACGCTCGTCGCGAGCACGGCCCCTGGCTGCTGGGGGCCGATGATCACGCCGCGCCTGCGCGGCGGGCACGAGGTCACGCAGCCGGTGCGGGTGGAAGGTGCCGCGGTCGGTGACTCGATCGCGATCCGCATCCGCAAGATCGAAGTCACCTCGATCGCGACCTCCTCCGGTCACGACGCCTCCCCGGAGGGCTTCTGCCTCGGCGATCCCTACGTCGCCGGCCGCTGCCCCACCTGCGACACGATCTGGCCGGAGACGCACGTCGAGGGCATCGGTCAGAAGGCGGTCGTGTGCGACGCCTGCGGCGAGCCGGTCACCCCGTTCGAGGTGGTGCACGGCTACACGGTCGTGTTCGACCAGGGGCGCGACGTGGGCGTGACGATGAACCCGGCGGCCGCGAACCGCATCGCGGCAGATGCCAAGCGGTACGCCGCGCTGCCCGAGCACTCGGTCCAGCACCCGATATTGACCTACGCGCCGGCCGACATGGCAGGCGTGATGGTGCGACTGCGTCCCTTCCTCGGCCAGCTCGGCACCACGCCGTCGATGCCGATGCCCGACTCGCACAACGCGGGCGACTTCGGTGCCTTCCTGGTCGGCGCGCCGCACGACTACGCGATGACCGCAGAAGAACTCGCCGAGCACCGAACCGACGGCCACATGGACATCGACGCGGTGCGCGAAGGGGCGATCCTGATCGCGCCGGTCAAGGTCGAGGGGGCGGGCGTCTACCTCGGCGACATGCACGCGCTGCAGGGCGACGGCGAGATCGCCGGGCACACGATGGATGTCTCCGGGCACGTCGAGCTCGGTATCGAGCTCAGGAAGGGGCGCGCGCTGGAGGGGCCGGTGCTGTTCCCCGTCGCCGAGGACCTGCCCTTCCTCGCCCGCCCGTTCGATGCCGACGAGCGCGCGAAGGCCGCTGCGATCGCGAAGGAATGGGGCGTGGAATCGCTCGAGGAATCGCTGCCGATCTCGGTCGTCGGCACCGGCGCGAACCTCAACGTGGCCACCGACAACGGACTCGAGCGCGCCGCGCGGCTGCTGGGCATGACGGTGCCCGAAGTGCGCAACCGCGCGACGGTGAACGGCGCGATCGAAATCGGCCGTCACCCCGGGGTGGTGCAGGTGACCTTCCTGGCACCCCTGAGCGCGCTGGAAGCGGCCGGTCTGGACGGCTACGCGCGCGAGCAGTACGCCGCTTAGGCAGCCTCGGCGCGAGCGGCTACTGAAACTCGCGCGACCCATAGACGATCACGCCGCGGCTCCCGGTGTCGAGCCTGACATTCGGCGCGGCAAGATCGTCGACGCCGTCCCCGTCCACATCGCCGAGCGCGTTGATTCCAGGCGTCGAGAAGGTCTGCAGCGGCAGGGGAAAACCAGGCTGTTCCGTCAAGTTGCCCCCGGCGAGCGAATCGGCGGTGGCGAACGCATCCAGCAGCACATACGCATCCCTGCCCGTCGGGAAATCGTCGGGGCCGCTGGGCGGGGCGATCAGCAGATCTGCGCGCCCATCGTCGTTGACGTCCCCGACGGGACGGACCCTGACACCGACGCCATCGATGCGCCGCGCGCGCGGCTCGCGCAGGTCGTCCAGCGTCACGACGTTTGGCGGCAGCGGCTCGGCGCTTCCCAGGATCAGTCCGAAGCCTGCGACCAGGATGTCGTCCGCCCCATCGCCGTTCACATCGCCGGCAGCCTGGATGCCACCCCGTGCCGGGACGTCGGTACCGAATCGCCGCGAGACGATTCGATAGCCGAGATCCGGGGTGATCCTTTCGCCCGCGGTCGGATAGGCGAGCCCGCGATCGGGGCGGCCGTACAGCACGGTGAGCGTCGTTCCATCGCTCGCGAAGCGGATGTCGGTGACGATGGCCAGGTCCGCGAATTCGTCATCGTTCACGTCACCGATCGGTGCGACGTCGGTGATGCGCTCGCGCGCAGGTTCGACGGTGGGGCCGGCGTCGGCGATGAGGTCACTCCCCTTGGCGTGCTCAGCATCAACAGCGACGCGTCGGAGCGCCGACCGTCCCGCGCGATCGCGATGATCTTGAAAGTGTAGGTCCGGCCTGCCGTCAGCCCATCGTCGTAGTGACTCACCCCATTCGGCGTCGCCAGCAGCGTGCCGTCGCGCAGCACCTGGTAGCGAAGGCTCGGCGTCGCCGGTCGTGCCCAGGAGATCTCCGCTGCCGTGCGTGAGTACACGCTGGATGCCAGGCCGTTGGGCGGGGCAGCGTGGACACGGGCGGTGGCGGCGGGTGATGACGGCGAGCTGGCGCCCGTTGCGCTTGATCGCGTAGCGTTCGCCGACCACGCCCGAGCGTTTCCAGAAAAGCTCGGCGGTGCGGGGCGAGTAGACGTCGGCACGAAGACCGGTCGGTGCGACCGGCCTCGCGTCCGGGGTGGCGAGCGAGACCTGCGCGATAGCGGAGCGCTGTCCGAGCTCAACACATCGAAGGTGCCCAGGCGTTCACCATCGCGTGAGATGTCGTAGCCAACGCCGGATGATCTCGAGCAACCACGCGATGCGCGACGGCGGGCGGGGTGAGGGCTGGGGCGTGGTCGGGGGCGGCCAACACGGGCAGCGGCCGATGTGGACAGCCGGAGCGCGTAGGGGAGATGATGGTAGCGCCGATCAGGCACTGACCGCACCGGGAGACCGCCATGAGCCATCGCGATACTGCAACCCGATTCTTCGACGCCTGCGAAACCGGCAAGGGCTGGGACACCTGCCAGCAATGGTGCCTTCCGGATGCGGGTTTCGCGGCGCAATCGGATGCGTTGGCAGGGATCGATACGCTGGCCGGCTACTGCAATTGGATGAGGGATCTCCTGGTTCCCATCGCCGATGGGCACTATCAGTCACATGACCAAGATCTGGAACGACGGGTTCGCCCTGAAGCAGCTTGGCTGGGCGTAGCCGACGCCCGACTCGTCCTGCCGCGCGCTTTCTGCCGCGCCTCGCCCGTCAGCGGTGGGAGATGCCAAGATTCCCCCGCTTCGCCGCGTGCGCGAGTCCGTCCAGGTAACGCCGGCTGGCGCCTGGTCCATCCAGGTACACCTTCGCCTTGTCGGGCGGCACGCTGTCGTACAGCGCTTGCAGGCGCACGCGCGCCGAGACTCGCGTGCGCCAGACATAATCGAGGAACTCGGCGTTGAAGCGTTCCGGACAACCGACGGGAAGGTCGGGGCGGTTGCGCCCGCGATGGCGCAACGCGCGCAGCACGATGCGCCATTGCCGCCTCGGGTAGGCGACATCGAGCCAGATCAGCGTATCGGCGCGTGCGAGGCGTTCGGGCCAGGTCGAGGAGCGTCCCCCCTCGAACACCCAGCGCTTGCGCGCGTGCACCTGGGCGCACAGTGCATCCTTCTGCGGACCCGAGCGCTCGATCCAGCCCGGCTGCCAGTGGATCAGGTCGATGTGCACGACCGGCAGGTGCGTGATCGCGCCGATCTGGCGCGCCAGTGTCGACTTGCCGGCCCCGGGTTGCCCGACGATCATGACGCGACGCCTGGCACTCGTCCGGAAGGCGTGGCTGGTCGATCAGTGTAGGCCCGCCGGGTTTCGTAGGCGCGCGGCACACGGAGACCCGGTGCCAGCCGGCGGCGCGGGCCCGTGGCGATCTCTGGCTGCGCCGTTGCCCGCGCACCGCACCAAAGCGCGCCACCCGGTCAGCTTAGAAAAACTACACGTCTACCGGATCGATCTCGATGCTACGGTTTCAGGCATGGGTGAGGTGAGTGTTCGGAATGGCATGGCCGCGGGCGGCGCTGGGGCGGACTCGACCACGATGAGCGGTGGGACGGACGATGGCCGCGATCATTCACGAGACAATACAAGCCTTGAACTGAGAGCCTGGCAGATCCGGCGGCACGCCCTGCGCATGGGCGAGGTGCAGGGGCAGGGCTACATCGGTCAGGCGTTCGGCATCGCCGATGTGCTCGCGGTGAGCTACTTCCACGCGCTACGCTACCGGTCCGATGACCCCGACTGGGAGGGCAGGGACCGCTTCCTGCTGTCGATCGGCCACTACGGCATCGCGCTGTACGCGGCGCTGATCGAGGCCGGCATCCTGCCCGAGGACGAGCTGCAGACCTACGGCATGGACGGCAGCCGGCTGCCGATGTCCGGCATGGCGGCCTACACCCCGGGCATGGAGATCACCGGCGGCTCGCTCGGACAGGGACTGGGCATCGGTGTCGGCATGGCCCTGGGGCTCAAGCGAAAGGGCAATCCGGCGCGGGTATTCAACCTGATGTCCGATGGTGAGCTGGGCGAGGGATCGACCTGGGAGGCGGTCATGTCGGCGCGCCAGCACGGCCTGGACAACCTGATCGCGATCGTGGACTACAACGACCTGCAGGCGGACGGGCGCAGCAGCGCCGCGCTGTGCCGCGAGCCGATCGAGGCGGCCTGGCAGGCCTTCGGCTGGCAGGCGTCGCGCTGCGACGGCAACGACCTGACCGCGCTGGTCGAGGCCTTCGACACCGCACGCGACGGCGACTTCGCCGGGCCGCGGGTGATCGTCTGCGATACCCGACCGTGCAAGGGCGTTCCGTTCCTGGAGCGGCGTGACGCTGCGCATTTCGTGCGCGTGGAGGCGGACGAGTGGGGTGAGGCCTTGGCTCACCTGGACGCGACCCGCCCGGCATGAGCGAAGCGAGCGGCACGCTGTCCCGACGTCTGCCGAAATCCGTGCCGCGCACCGCTTCGCGGGGTGCGGATGGCCAGCGGCTCACCACCTCGGCGATGATCGCCTCGCTGGATGCCGAGGGGCGGGACACGCGTGCCGCCCCGTTCGGCGAGGCCCTGGTCGAGCTGGCACGCACGCGCGAGGACATCGTCGGGCTGAGCGCGGACCTGTCCAAGTACACCGATCTGCACGTGTTCGCCAAGGCGTTTCCCGATCGCTTCTACCAGATGGGCATGGCCGAGCAGCTGCTGTTCTCGGCGGCGGCCGGTCTGGCGCGCGAGGGGTTCGTGCCGTTCGCCACCACCTACGCGGTGTTCGCCTCGCGCCGGGCCTACGACTTCATCTGCATCGCGATCGCCGAAGAGAAGCTGCCGGTGAAGATCGTGTGCGCATTGCCCGGGCTGAGCACCGGCTACGGGCCGAGCCATCAGGCCACCGAGGATCTGGCGATCTTTCGCGGCATGCCGGATCTGGTGATCGTCGACCCCTGCGATGCCTGCGAGATCGCCCAGGCGGTGCCGGCCATCGCCGATCATCCCGGGCCGGTCTACCTGCGGCTGCTGCGCGGGCAGGTGCCGGACGTGTTGTCCGAGTACGGCTACCGGTTCCAGCTGGGTCGGGCGCAGATGATCCGCGATGGCGCCGATGTGCTGTTCGTGTCCAGCGGGTTCATGACGATGCGCGCGCTGGACGCGGCCGAGCAGGCGCGGGCCGACGGCATCGACTGCGCGGTCCTGCACTGCTCGACCATCAAGCCGCTGGACGTGGACACGATCGTCGCGGCCGCCCGGGACGGTTCGCGCCTGGTGGTGGTCGCCGAGAACCACTCGCGCATCGGCGGACTGGGCGAGGCGGTGGCCACCGCCCTGATGCTTGCCGGGGTGGCGGTGCCCTTTCGACAGATCGCCCTGCCGGACGAGTTCCTGGACGCCGGCGCGCTGCCGACCCTGCACGATCAGTACGGCCTGTCGGTGGGTGCCATGGTCGCCGCCGTGAAGCGGTGGCTGTGATGGGCGCCACGCGACCCCCCGTGACCGTCTCTCTCTCATCCACCTGCCGAGCGTTGCCATGACCCTGCTGGAGAACCAGACCGCGATCGTCACCGGCGCCGCCTCGGCGCGCGGACTCGGTCTGGCGGCGGCGAAGTTGCTGGCCGAGCACGGTGCGCGCGTGGCGGTGCTGGATCTGGATCGGGAAGCGGCCGAACGGGCGGCCGCCACGTTGCCAGGGGGCGCAGGCAGTGGTGCGGACGCCGGACACGTGGGCCTGGCCTGCGATGTCACCGACCGCGATGCCTGCGCACGGGCGGTGCAGGCGCTGCTCGGCCGCTGGGAACGGCTGGACATCCTGGTCAACAACGCCGGCATCACCCAACCGCTGAAGGTGATGGACATCGAGCCGGCCCACTACGAGGCGGTGCTGGATGTGAACCTGCGCGGCACGCTGTACATGAGCCAGGCGGTGATCCCGTCGATGCGCGCGCGCGGCAGCGGTGCCATCGTCAACCTGTCCTCGGTGTCGGCGCAGCGCGGCGGCGGCATCTTCGGCGGGCCGCACTACTCGGCCGCCAAGGCCGGCATCCTCGGCCTGACCAAGGCGATGGCGCGCGAACTGGCGCCGGACGGGGTGCGCTGCAACGCCATCTGCCCCGGATTCATCGCCACCGACATCACCGCCGGCAAGCTCACCGCCGACATGCAGCAGCAGATCCTGGCCGGCATTCCGATGGGACGCACCGGAACCGCCGAGGACGTGGCCGGTTGCGTGCTGTTCCTGGCCTCCGCGCTGTCGAGCTACGTGACCGGCTCGGAGGTCGATGTCAATGGTGGATCGCTGATCCACTGACATCTTCATCAACCCTGACCCCCTGTACAAGGAGAAGATTTCGTGAGAACCTCGCAGACCGTCCTGGGCGCCGCCCTGATCATCGCCTTCGGTGCCGGCAGCATCGCCCAGGCCGAAGAGTTCGTGCTCGCGCACGGTGCCAACCCCGGCAATCCGCGCTACGACGCCGCCGCCCTGTTCGCCGATCTGGTCGCTCAGTGCGGCGACGGCGAGATGAGCGTGAACGTGGCCGCCTCGGCCACGATGGGCGACGATGCCGAGATGCTGCTGTCGGCGCAGTCCGGCGTCATCCAGATGACCGCCAACTCGCAGGGCGCCATGTCGCAGATCGTGCCCGAGGTCGGCATGCTCGGCCTGCCGTTCCTGTTCGACAGCCTGCCGGCGGCCTGGCGCATGCTGGACGGCGAGGTCGGCGATCTGATCGATGCCCGGGCGCAGGATGCCGGCATGAAGGTGGTCGGCTTCTGGGACAACGGCATCCGGCACGTCACCCATACCGACAAGCACCTGCCCGATCCGGCCGCCCTGCAGGGCATGAAGATCCGCACCCCGCCCAGCGAGGTGACGCTGGCGATGTTCGAGGCGCTCGGTGCCAACCCGGCACCCTTGGCCTGGTCCGAGCTGCCCTCGGCGCTGCAGTCCGGTGCCTTCGAAGGTCAGGAGAATCCGCTGACCAACATCTACTCGGCCAAGCTGCACGAGATCACGCCGTACATCACCCTGACCGGGCACAAGTACGAGGCCACGCCGGTCATCGCCGGACTGGGCTGGTGGAACGGGCTGGACGACGCCTCGCGCACCTGCATCGAGGAGGCCGTCGCGCAGGCCGGCTGGTACCAGCGCGGCCGCAGCCACATGGATAACCAGAGCCTGCGCGCGCAGATGGAGTCCGAGGGAGCGAAGTTCCTGGACGTCGATCAAAGTGCCTTCGCCGAGGCCACCGCCTCGGTCTATGACCAGTACGCCGAGGAGTACGGCGAGCTGATCGACCTGCTGCGCAATTGAGCCAGTCGGCACCGGCCGCCACCTCGGGGCCCCCGCACGAGACGCCTCGTCCGGGGGCCCCCGCCGGTGGCACCCTGCGCGCTCTGCATCTGATGCGCGAGGGCATCTTCTGGGTGGCGGTCACCGGCTTCGTGACCACCGTCACCATCCTGTTCGTGGCCCTGTTCACCAACATCGTGCTGCGCTACCTGTTCGATCGCGGCATCACCTGGGCCTACGAGATCCCCTACGTGCTGTTTCCCTGGATGGTGGCGACCGGTGCGGTGGTGGCCACCGTCCGCGGGCGCAACATCCAGGTCAAGTTGCTGGTGAACGTGCTGCCGGCGGCGCTTGCCCGGGTGTGCCGCATCGCGGTCAACGCGATCGTGGTGGCCACCTCGGTGCTGGTCATCTGGACCTCGATGCCGTTTCTCAAGGCCTCCACGTTCATGCGCCTGGCCGAGACCGGCATACCGCAGGTGTGGGGCGTGAGCAGCCTGATCTACGCGTTCGGCATGATCGCGCTGATCGCGGCCATGGACATCGTGCTGCTCGTGCTGGATCCGGACACCCTGGAACGCGGGCACGGTCTCGCCAACGACTTCAGCTAGCCATGGCCGTGATCGTCGGGTGGGTATTCCTGGGGCTGCTGCTGCTGTCCACGCCGGTGGCGATCGCGTTGCTGGGCGGGGCGGCGGTCGCCTTGCTGTCCGACGGCAAGCAGCTGGCGGTGCTGGCACAGCGGCTCTACACGCCCACGCAGAGCTTTCCGATGCTGGCGATTCCGTTCTTCATCCTCGCCGGCAACCTGATGATGAGCGGGCGCTTCGGGGAGACCTTGATCCGCTTCGCCAAGTTGCTGGTCGGTCGCTTCCGAGGCGGCATGGGGCAGGTCTCGGTGCTCGGTTCGGTGATGTTCGGGGGCGTGTCCGGTTCGGCGGTGGCCGACGCCACCGCGATCGGCGGGGCGCTGATTCCGGTGCAGAAGAAGGAGGGCTTCCCGGCGCCGTTCGCCGCCGCGATCAACGCCTCCTCCTCCACCGTCAGCCTGCTGATCCCGCCCTCGATTCCCCTGATCCTGTTCGGGCTGGTCACCTCGACCTCGATCGTGGACCTGTTCGTGGCCGGCGTGCTGCCCGGTGTGCTGCTCGGCATCGGGCTGCTCAGCGCCTGTTGGCTGGTCTCGGTGCATCGTGGCCTGGCCGCCTCGCCCGTGGAAGGGGGGCTGCGCGCGTTCCGCCAGGATGCGCTGATGGCCTTGCCGGCGTTGCTGATGCCGGCGTTCGTGATCGGCACGTTGCGCTTCGGCATCGCCACGCCCACCGAGGTCAGCGTCATGGCGGTGGCCTACGCGCTGCTGGTGAGCACGCTGGTCTACCGCGACCTGACCCCGCGGCTGCTGCTGCAGGCCCTGATCGGCACCGCGATCATGACCGGTGCGATCCTGCTGATCATCATGGCCTCCTCGGTGGTGCAGTGGATCTTCACGCTCGAGCGGGTGCCGCAGAACCTGGCCGCCTGGATCACCGGCAACATCGATCAGAAGTGGCAGATCATCCTGGCGATGAACGTCATCCTGATCCTGGTCGGCATGGTGCTCGATCTGCCGGCGGCGATGCTGCTGCTCGGCCCGCTGTTCATGGGGCTGGCGCAGGCGATCGGCATGGATCCGGTGCAGCTGGGCCTGATGATGGTGGTCAACCTGGCGATCGGCCTTTACACACCGCCGGTCGGCACCACCCTCTACATCTCGGCGATGATCGCCGAGGTCTCGATCGGGTCGGTGGTGCGCGCGTTGCTGCCGTTCTACCTGGTCTCGGTCGGCGTGCTGGTGCTGATCAGCTACGTGCCCGCGTTCACGCTGTACTGATCGACGGCCGCGACCGGGCCGCGGCGCCGACGGGCTGTCCGGACGGAGGTCGGGCTCGCCGTGCGGGGGCAACGCAGCCCGGGCAGCCTGGGCAGCCCGGGCAGAAGGCGACCGGATGCCGATTATGCGGCCCGACGAGCGGCTATCATGAGCGGATGACCGAGGAGCCTTCGTGCGCGTAGCGACCTATTCAGACCCGTCGGGAATGAGCCGCGCCTCGTTCATCGGCATCGCCCTGCTGGTGCTGACCGTCCTGCTGGGCACCAGCACGCTGGCGCAGGCGCTCGGATTCTTCGCACCGGCCGCCGCCGCGATCATCACGCCGGCCTGGCTGGGCCTCTACCTGGCGGCGCTGGTCGGCCTGATGGCGAGTCACGGGGTCAACTGGCTGTCCTGGCTGGTGCGCTACCGGATCCTGCTGGTGATCCTGATGCTCGGCACGCTCGCCTCGATCGGCTGGGCGCTGGATGCGCGCCTGTCGCTGGAGCGCACCGTGCATCTGCTCGGCTCCACGCTGGTGGCCATCTACATCGGATTCACCGTGCCGCTGCTGACCACGTTGCGCGCGCTGGGCGTGGTGCTCGGCCTGCTGTTCGTCGCCAGCGTGGGCGCGGCGCTGGCCCTGCCGGCGCTCGGGCTCGAGGACTATGCCGGCACGATGGTGTGGCGCGGCGTGTTCAACACCAAGAACGGTCTGGGATTCTGGGCGGCCACCGGCGTCCTGCTGTTCGTGGCGCTCAGCGATTCGGTGAATGGCTTCTTCACCCGGTTGGTGTGCTACCTGATGGCCGGGCTGGCGTTGGGGCTGCTGGTGTTCAGCCAGTCGGCCACCTCGTTGCTGGTGATGCTGCTGGCCGGTGCCCTGTCGTTGTACCTGTTCATCGCCATGCGGTTCCGGCTCGGCTTCGTGCGCATGGCGGTGCTGGCGGTGCTGATCGGGGGGTTGGCGGTGTTCGCGGTGATCAACGTGCCCAGTGCCGAGCTGGTCGGGCGCTCGGACGATCTGACCGGCCGGGGCGAGGTCTGGGCGCAGACCTGGCAGTTGATCCTGCAGCGTCCAGTGACAGGCTTCGGCTACGGCGTGCTGTGGTTCCCGTCCGCGGACACCAGCTGGATCCAGGAGACCTTGACCGATTTCACCTGGACGGTGCATCACGCGCACAACGGCTTCCTGCAGGTGGCCTCCGAGATCGGCCTGCCGCTGGCGGTGGTGGCGTTGCTGATGGTGGTGCAGCAGCTGGTCGAGATCCTGTACTGCCAATACCAGCGGCAGCAGGCCGGCGTGCTGTTCGTGCTGGCCTTCAGCGTGGCCTACCTGATCAGCAACTTCGCCGAGGCCCGCTTCCTGGTCAACCGCGAGCTGTTCTGGATCCTGTTCATCGCCCTGCCGATCAGCATGCTGCGCCAGATCAACCTGGTGGCGGCGCCGGCGGCCGCAGCACCGGCCTCGCCGGGCGCCTCGCCAGCGGCCCGGGCAACGCACCCGTCGTCGGCACCCGGTGGCGCATCGGCGGCCCGGATGGCGCTGGCGCGCGGTGGCCGATCCCGTTCGGGCACGCTGGTGAGCGTCGATGCGGACCAGGCCTCCTCGAACGACGATGCCGGTGACTCGCCCTGGGTCGCGGCCGCTGCGGCGATGGCCGCGCATCAGGCCGCCCAGCGAGAGGCGGACGAGCAGCATGACGGCGTCCACGACCGCCACCATCACGGCCTGGCGGACGATTCGCACGCCGGCCCGAGCCAAGACGACGAGGGCGGTGGGTTCGACGACGAGGCGTTCGACGACAAGGCGTTCGACGACGAAGCGTTCGATCAGGACGAGATGGACGCCACGCTCGGCACCCTCACGCTGGCCGATGCGGACATCGACCTGGGGCTGCAGGGGCTCGCTGCGCCCGTCGATGACTGGATCGATCCGGACGCCACGCTGGAAGAGGATCGGGATCTGAGCCAGCTGCTCGCCTCGGTGGGCTTGTTCGACCATGACGGTCAGGACGGGTCCGACGATTCGACCGCGCCGACGGACGATCCGCTGCGCGACGCCACCGAGCCGGGCGCGGCGGCCGAGGACGAACGCGACGAGATGGTGCTCGACCCGGACAACGAGGACGACGACGCCATCGACGATCCGCTCGACCAGCTGCAGGATCTGGACGCGCTGGACGACCCGGAGCCGCCTGCGCCGCGTAACTGATCGGCTCGACGATCGGACAGCAACGCAAGGCACCGACGCATGCACGAGAACGTCTACCTGGACAACGCGGCCACCAGCTGGCCGAAGCCCGAGTCGGTGTATCGGCTGATGGACGGGTTCTCGCGCCGCATCGGGGTGAATCCGGGGCGTGGTGGGCACGCGCTGGCCGCCGAGGCGGACCGGCTGGTGCGCCAGACCCGCCGGCTGCTCGCGGCGCAGTTCGGGCACCTCGGCGGTGCCGATCGGGTGGTGTTCACCGCGAACGGCACCGAGGCGCTGAACATCGCGCTGGCCGGGCTGCTGACCCAGCGCGGCGCCCGGACCGGCTCGGCCGCAGCAGCCCGCGTGGTGACCACCGGTCTGGAGCACAATGCGGTGTCGCGCACGCTGAACCATTTCGAGCGGGACGGCGGCGTGGCGGTGACCCGTGTGGCGCCCGATGCCGACGGCTACATCGATCCGGCCGACATCGAATCGGCACTGAGCGAGCCTGCCGCGGTGCTGGTGGTCAACCATGCCTCCAACGTGATCGGCACGGTGCAGCCGATCGAGGCGATCGGCGCGATCGCCAGGCGACACGGTGTGCCGCTGGTGGTGGACGCGGCGCAGACCGCCGGTGTGGTGCCGATCGACATGGCGGCCATGGGCATCGACGTGCTGAGCTTTCCCGGCCACAAGGGACTGTTCGGCCCGATGGGCAGCGGGGCACTGATCGTGGCCGAGGGTCTTGAGCTGGCGCCGCAGCGCTTCGGAGGCACCGGCGTCGATTCCGCCTCGCCGTTCCAGCCCGAGGCCTGGCCCTACCGCCTGGAGGCCGGCACCCTGGCCGCACCGGCCATCGCCGGTCTGTTCGCCGCCCAGTTGTGGTTTGCCGCCTTGGGCCGCACCCTGCTCGAGCGCGTGCCCTCGCCGACGGAATCGCTGGACTTGCCGGACGACATCGACGCGGCGCTGGAGCTGGCCGAGGGGTGCGACGCCGCCGAGCATGCGCAAGCCTGTCATCGGGCCATGGGTCACATCCATGCGGTGGAGCTGGACCACCTGGCCGCGCTGGAGCGGCTGCTGGTCCGCTACCCGGCGGTGCGGGTGCTGGGCGGGGCGCGCATCCCGGCGCGCGTGGCCACGCTGGGCTTCGTGGTGCAGGACATGTCGGCCGGCGAGCTGGCCGAGCGCCTGGATGCCGACCATGGCATCTGCTGCCGGGCCGGGCTGCACTGCGCGCCGCTGGCCCACGAAGCGCTGCAGACCGTCGAGATCGGCGGCGCGGTGCGCTTGTCGCCCGGCTACTTCACGCGCGCCGAGGACATCGAACGGCTGGCCGTCGGGCTGGATGAGGTGCTCGGCGCGCCGGCTTGACCGGTCAGTCGTGCCCGCCGGCGGCATCGGCGCCACGCAGCTCGATCAGCGTGATCTCCGAGCGGGTTCCGAGCCGGAACAGCGGGCCTCGGGTGCCGGCACCCGGGAAGACGTGGATCCATGTCCAGCGCAGCGACGCCATCTGTGGCCGACGCCTCGGCGCGGTGGTCGCGAATGCGCCCCGGCAGCGCTCTATTGTTCGAGCTTCTCCTGCAAGGCCGTGCCGGCCTTCACCGCGCCCCCGACCGCATCCGCGGCGACCTCGCGAGCCTTGTCGCCGGCCTGGTTGGCCAGCTCCTTGGTGCGGGCCACCGTCTCGGCGGCGGTCCCGGCCAGCAGCTCCTTGCTGGCCGATACGCCGGCGCGCAACAGCGCCTCCCGTCCGACCGGCTCGCCGTTCAGGCGCACCCGATCCGGACCGGTCGCGACCGTGCCCTTGTCATCGATCGGGAACGAGCAATCGATCGAGCCGCTACCGGCGTCGGCGGTGCCGTAGGCGATGCTGACGGTGCGGCTGCGGCCGCCATCGTCCTGCTCGACGCGCTCCCAGCTGCTGATGCCGTTGCCGGTCAGCTGCTTGGCCACCGCCTGGCACATGGCCAGCTGCGGATCGTCGGCTGCACCGCAGGCCGCGAGCGCAAGCGGCAGGGCCGCGACGAGAAGGCGACGAACGGGCATGGCGGCATCCGGGCGAGGGGCGGGCGAGTATGTGATGGCGGCGCCGCGCTGTCCATGCGCCGGAGCCGGTCAAGAGACCGGGGGATGCCCCCGCTCGCTCGTCCGCCCGCTCGCCCCGATCATTGCGAGGTGCCGAACACCTGTGTCCAGTAGCGCACCAGGGTGCTGTCCTCGTCGGCCGTGCAGGTCAGCGCCACGTCGCGGTAGGCCGGCTGCATGATGTTGCGGCAGTGCCCGGGGCTTGTCAGCCAGCCGTCCAGGGCGGCCTGGTCGCTGGTCTGTCCGCCGGCGATGTTCTCGCCCGCGCGACGCAGCCGATACCCGGTCCGGTTGACCCGATCGCCGATCTGGCTGCCGTCGCTGCCGGTGTGGCTGAAGAAGTCGTGACGGGCCATGTCGTCCGACTGCCGCCGGGCGGCCTGTTCCAGCCGCGTGTTCCAGACCAGCGGGCCCGTGGCCTCGTACCGTTCGCTCCCGCAATCGCGGGCCTGGGCGCGAGCCGCGTTGAGCCGTTGCAGGATCGCGGCCCGATCCGCATCGCTGAACGGTGCGCAGGCGATCGGACCGTCGGTCGGCACCAGCGAGACCAGATCCGGGGTGCCGTCGATTCCCGTGCCGGGCTGGGCCGCCCCGGTGGGCGGCACCTCGACCGTCATCGGCTCGGGCCCACCGGACGGAGCCTGGCCGGCCACCGGTGCGCCGCCGCCGCAGGCGCTCATCATCACCAGCAGCGACACGGCAAGGCAGGTGTCGCCGGCGCAACGGGCAGGGCTCGAGCGAAAAAGCATCGGTATCAGGTGATCGACGGTTCGGGGCGCACACGCGGTAGCGGCCATCAGGACACGCTCTTTGATCGTGCGGCCCCCATTGGGAAGAGCCTAGGCGATAATCGGAAGCGCTTCACGTCGTGCCGGTTTCGAGTGCGTCCGGATGAGGCTGTCCGATGGACCGGGGAGCGATGTCGCGGACCGGATGATGAACTCGTCGTATAAGCAAGTGCTCGTCCTCATCGCCTGCAGAGCCTGTCCGATGCTTCGTCACCGATCCTGCGCGCTGGTCACCGGCCTGTGTCTGTTCGCCCTGCAATCCGGCTGCGCGCTGCCACGCCACGCCACCGAGCCGCCGGTGCGTCCGGTGACCCTGGCACCGGCTGCCCAGAGCGTGCTGAGCGTCGGCCAGCCCACGCGTTTTTCCTGGCGAGCGGTGGCGGGTGCGTCGCGCTACGAGTTCCACGTGTTCGATCGCGCCAGCGGCGACATCGAACGCCACTACCTGCGCGATCTGCGACGCGCCGACATCTGCCGCATCGAGGGCCTTTCCCCTGACCCGGTCTGCGCGGTCGAGGTGGTGCTTCGGTTGCCCGTGCTCGACGATCATGCCTGGCGAGTGCGCGCCGGCAATGCGGCCGGCTGGTCGGCGTGGACGCGGGACCTGTTCAGCCTGTCGGCACGTTGAGGCCCGTCCGGCGCCGGAGTCCGGCCCCCGTCAGGCTCCCGGCAACAGGCCGTTTGCCCGCAGCAGGGCCAGTCCGGCGGTGTAGCTCAGCACGCCCAGTGCGGTGGTGATCGCGATGATCTCGGCCGCCAGTGCGCCGTGGCGGGTCAACCGACTGGCCATCACGAAGCTGGCCGAGGCGGTCGGCGAGGCGGCCAGGAAGAACAGCACGCCGATCTGCGTCCCTTGCAGACCCGCGGCGAGGCCGATGCCGACCAGCAGCAGGGGCGAGAGCACCAGCTTGAACAGCGTGGCCAGCAGCAGGGAACGGCCGTGCCGGCGAATGCTGGCCACCTGCAGGTTGGCGCCGATGCAGATCAGCGCCAGCGGTAGCGTCATGGCCGACAGGTAGCCGCCGGTGCTCACCAGCACCGGCGGGGCCGGCAGGCTCAGCGTCGATGCCAGCACGCCGGCCAGGATGCCCAGCAGGATCGGGTTGCGAGCGATCTCGGCCAGTGGGTGGCGCATCGGCCGATCGGCGGAACGCTTGGTCGGATCGCCGCTGCCCAGCATCAGCAGCGGTACCGCGATCAGGTTGTACACGGTGGTGACGATGGCGATGTACACGGCCACCAGCGGCAGCACGTCCTCGCCGAAGGTCGCCACCGCCAGCGCCACGCCCAGGATCGCCAGGTTGCCCCGATAGCTGCCCTGCACGAACACCCCGCGCTGGTCTTGCGGCAGGCTCTGGCCGACCAGCATCGCCAGCGCGATCAACAGCAGCGTGCCGCCGACACCGACCGCGATCAGCGTGGCGTCGAAGGCCTCGGTCAACGGTCGGGTGGCGATCGCGAAGTAGAGCATCGCCGGCAGGGCGACGTTGTAGACCAGCGCGTTGGCGCGAGCGATGAAGGCACCGTCGATCAGGTGCAGGCGTCGGGCCCCCAGTCCGACCGCCAGCAGCAACAGGACCGGGCCGGTGATGTCGAACGCGAAGCGCAGCTCCTGCCACGGTTCGCCAAGGTTCACCGCCGGCCTCGGGTCGCCGGGCCGGCGCGGCTTGCGCTCTTCTTGCGCACGCGGCCGCCGGTGGCGCTCCGGGTGGGGGAGGGTCGTGGCGGCGGGTCCTGCGCCCGCCGCCGGCCGGCGTCGATCAGCTGCGTGGCCAGCAGCGACAGCAGGCAGTAGCCCAGGAACCACCAGAAGCCGGTCTCGAGGGTGGCCGAGAAGTCCACCAGACCTCGCGACTCGGACAGGCCGGCGCCGGCCAGGAAGGCGATGAAGATCGCGATCACGAACACGTCCGCCATGGACCACTTGCCGGAGGCGGCGGCGATGCTGCCCAGTACCCGCTTGGGTCCGGCGGCCAGCGGTGCGCAGCTGGCCACCAGCAGCAGCGCCTTCATCGCCGGCACGATCACGCTGAACGTGACGATCATGATCGCCACGAAGGCGTTGCCGCCGTTCCACAGCTCCGAGGCGGTACCCAGGATGCTGTTGCGCTTGTCGAAGGCGGGAATCGAGCCGCTGACATCCAGTCCGCCCAGGAAGCGCTCGGCCAGCCCGCGCACCAGCGCCGAGGTGTTCTCGCTGTCGCGCAGGATCTCGCGCCCGATCTCCACCAACTGCGCCTTCTCGACCGTGCCGGACAGGCTCAGCATCGGCTGGGTCAGTCCCGGCAGCAGCATCGCGTAGGCGATCAGCAACAGGGCGATGCCGCCGAACAGCATCAGCGGGGCTTGGCCGCCGGCAGGGTGGCCACGTGGCCATCGTCCACGCGTGCCAGGAACAGCATGCCCACGCCGAACAGCAGGATCACCGACAGGATCCCCAGGCGCGGGCTGTCGGTGGTGGCGGCCACCACACCGACCAGGACCGGTCCCAGCACCGCGGCCGCCTTGCCGATCATGTTGAGAAAGCCGAAGTACTGACCGCTCTTGTCCGGCGGGATCAGGTGCGAGAACAACGAGCGGCTGAGCGCCTGGACGCCGCCCTGGACCAGGCCCAGCACCCCGGCCAGCAGGTAGAACTCCAGCGAGCTCGACATGAAGGCGGCGGCGATGGTGGCCAGCAGGTACACCCACAGCGCCCCCATCAGGGCGCGCCGCGCACCGATGCGCTGCCCCAGCCAGCCGAACGCCAGCGTGGCCGGAAAGCCGATGAACTGCACCAGCAGCAAGGCGGTGATCAGGCTGTTGGCCGGCAGTCCGATCGCCATGCCGTAGTCCACGGCCATGCGGATGATGGTGGCCACCCCATCGATGTAGAACCAGTAGCCGACCAGGAACAGCCACAGGTTGCGGTGCCCGCGAATCGCCCGGAACGTGGCGAGCAGGCTGGCCCACGCATCCCTCGAGCGCTGTGCGAACGGCACGTCCGGCACGCTCGACCACGCCTGCGGTTCGCGCGACCCGGAGCGCAGCAGCGGCAGCGTGAACAGCGCCCACCACACCGCCACGCTCAGGAACGACACCCGCACCGCCACGCCGGCGTCGGCCAGCCCGAACCAGGCGGGCTTCAACGTCATGATCACGTTCAACAGGAACAGCAGCCCACCGCCCAGGTAGCCCAGCGCCTGTCCCAGCGCGGACACCCGATGGCGGGCGTCCCGGTCGGCGACCTCGGGCAGCAGCGCATCGTAGAACACGTTGGCGCTGCTGAAGCCGATCACCGCGATCGCGTACACCGCGATGGCCGGCAGCCAGCTGCCCTGCGAGATGAAGAAGAACGAGGCGGTGGCCAGGATGCCGCTCAGCGCGAACAGCGCCAGCTGCCGGCGGTGGGTGCCGCGCGCGTCGGCCAGGGCGCCGAGCAGCGGGGCGGCCAGCAGCACCAGCAGGCTGGCCGCCGAATTGCCTACGCCCAGCCAGAAGGTGCTGTCGGTCGGCGACAGGCCATCGGCCCAGTACTGCTTGAAGAACAGCGGGAAGAAGCCCGCCATGACGGTGGTGGCGAACGCGGAGTTCGCCCAGTCGTACAACGCCCAGTCACGCTGCGACCGGGTGGTCTGTCGGGGCATGACGCTGGGGTTCGCTCCGGGGAGCGTCAATGCTAGCAGCTGTTCCTGCTCGTGCCCGGTCCGTTGCCGGACGCTCGAGTCCGGCGGCTCAGGACTCCAGCACGCTCTCGGCGGCCCGCAGGGTGCGGCAGGCATCGGCGATCATCGCCTCGGTGATCGGCAGGCTGGCCTGATGGCGTTCGAACAGGGTCGCCACGGTCAGCGGTACGCCCGACCGGGCATCATCCGGGCCGGGCGCCGCCACCGATGGGGAGGCGAGGTCGATGTCGATGTCGAGCGGGTAGTCGCGTGGCGGTGACATGGCTCAAGGCTCCTGTGCCGGTGGGTTGCCATCCGTTGTACCGCCGATCCATGTCAGGGCCATGACCCGGACCCGTTCGGCTGTCGTGATTACAAAGTTGATCACGGAAAGCCGATCACGGAAAGCCGATCACGGAAAGCCGATCACGGATCGTGCCGACCCGGTCCGGCGACGGGCGCGAACATCGTCGATCGCCAGCTGGATGCTCGTCAGCGTCTCACTCATCGCTCAGCTGTCGAGCGATGCCGGAGCGTGCCAGGCGCCAGGCCGGCCACAGTCCGGCCAGCGTGGCCGAGGCCAGTGCCAGGATCAACGTGGCCATCGCGGCCTGCGGCGGCAGGATCGCCTCCATGCGCCAGCCGAACGAGCGCACGTTGATCACGTGGATCAGCATCTGCGCGGTGATCCAGCCCAACGGCAATGCCAACAGCCCTGCCAGCAGGCCCATCAGCGCGGTCTGGGCCAGGACCAGCGTACCGATCTGTCCCTGGGTCGCCCCGGTGGCGCGCAGCACCGCGAACTCGCGCGCGCGCTCCAGGTGCAGGGCCAGCAACGCGCTGAAGATGCCCACGAAGGCGACCCCTACGGTCAGCCAGCGCAGCACGCGGGTGACCTCGAAGGTGCGATCGAACACCGCCAGCGAGGCGGCGTGGATGGCCACGCCCGACTGCACGCTCAACGGCAGCGCATCGCTGGCCAGGTCGTTGCGCAGCGTGTCGATGAGCGCCGCCGCGTCCGCCTCGGGCGACAGCATCAGGCCCAGCGAGCCGATCCGCGCATCGCCCCAGAACGGATCGAAGGTGGCGCGCGACAGCAGCAGCTTGCCGTTGCTGGTGGTGTAGTCGCGGAACACGCCGGCGATCTCGAAGCGCTGCTCGCCACGCCGGGCGGTGAACAGCGACAGGCCATCGCCCGGTACCAGGGCATGCTTGGTGGCCAGCGGTTCGCTGATCAGGATCTGGCCCTCGTCGCGCCAGGCCGTCCAGCCGCGCGCCGGGTCGCCGTCCACGAACACGAAGCCGTCGGCGCTGTCGGCATGCGGCTCGAGCACCAATGCCTCGATGGTGCCGACATCGGTGGCGATGTCGAGCGTGCGACCGGTGCTGACCGAGGAGACGCCCGGGATGTCGGCGGCCAGAGCAGCCAGTTCCGGTTCGAACAGGCGCTGGCTGGAGGCCGACACGGTCGAGGGCGAGGAGACGTACACATCGCTGGCCAGGGTGGTGTCCAGCCAGTCGTCCACGGTGCCGCGAAAGCTCTGGATCATCACATCGACCCCGAAGGTGGCCGACACCGCGATGGCCAGCGCCGCGATCGACAGGCCGGTGCGGCTGATGTTGCGCTCGACCGCGCCGCAGGCCAGCGCCGGCATGATGCCCAGCCGAGCCGCCGGTCGTTGCAGCGCGCGGGCGATGCGGTGCACCGCCAGCGGGATCACCAGGCCGAAGCCGACGATCAGCAGCATCAAGGCGGCAAAGCCTGTCAGCAGCGAGGCGACCGGCAGCACCGCCAGCAGTGCGCCGACCAGCATGGCGATCAGCCCGGCCAGCGCCAACGGCACCAGCAGCCGTCCGGCCCGCTCCTCGACCTGCGAGCGTTGCCGGGCGGCGACCGGCGAGGTGGCCGCGGCATCCACCGCGGCGGCGGTGGCGGCCAGCAGGCTGGAGCCCACGCCCAGCCCCAGGCCCAGCAGCGCCACCGGCCAGCCGAACGAGACCTCCTGCACGTGCAGCACGAAATACAGGTCGTTGATGGTGCGCGTGGTCAGGCGGATCAGCGCCTCGGCCAGCGCGCGGCCCAGCGCGATGCCCAGCACCGAGCCCACCAGGCTGATCAGCGCCGCCTCGGCCAGCACGCTGAACAGCACCTGCCGGGCGGTCAGCCCGGTGATGCGCAGCGTGGCGAACAGCTCGCGCCGCTGCAGCACCGCGAACGTCATCGTGTTGTGGATCAGGAAGGCGCCGACCACCAGCGCCAGCAGGCTCATGGCGGTCAGGTTGATGCGAAAGCCGCGCGTCATCGCCTGCATCGACCGCTCGCGCGAGGCCGACGGGGACAGGCGCAGCGTCTCGGGCAACGAGGCCACCAGTGCCTCGCGCTGATCATCGGCCAGGATCAGCTCGATGCGGTCCAGCGTGTCGCCGCGATCGAGCAGCTCCTGCGCCAGCGCGATGTCGGCGATCACCAGACCGTCCACCGCGGCCGGGTTGTCGGCCTGGAAGGTGGCCACCGGGCGCAGCGTGGCCGGGCCGCTCGGGCTGGTGATCGGCACCGGCTCGTTCATCGTCAGCGCCAGGCGAGCACGCGTCACCTCGGCCATCACCACCGCATCGGCGCTGACCAGCGGCGGTGGTGGCTCGTCCGCGGCGACCGCGTCGTCCGGGTCGTCCGGTGGCGGAAGGGTGCCGAACCGGGCGAAGGGCGCTTCCGCGAACGGGTCCACGCCGACCAGCGTGAGCACCGTGTCGCCAAGCGCCACGTTGCCCTCGATCAGCGGTGCCATCGCGATGTCCGGATGGCGCAGGCGCAGCTCGACGTACCGGCGCTGATCGATGCCGCTGGCGCCGCTGAGCTGATGGGTGCTGCGCCCGTACAGCGCCTCGGTGGACAGGCTGAACGCGCGCGAGGCGCTGGCATTGGTGATCATCACCGCGATCACGATCCCGGTGCCCAGCACGATGCCCAGCAGCGACAGGCCCAGCTGCGCCGGGTGGCGGCGGTAGAAGCGGGCGCTGGCCCGGGCCAGCAGCGCCGCGGCCGGCCAGCCGGACCCCCTCACCAGGCGCTGCCGCCGGTGAGCCGTTCCGCATCCACCGGCACCAGCGACCTGTCGACCAGCGTCAACGCGCGATCGGCCACCGCGGCCACCTCCAGGCTGTGGGTCACCAGCAGCAGCGCGGCATCGTGCTCGTGCACCAGCGCGGTCAGCAGGGCCAGGGCGGACCGGCCGCTCTCGGCGTCCAGGTTGCCGGTCGGCTCGTCGGCCAGGATCAGCGGTGGCCGGTGGATCAGCGCCCGCGCGATGGCGACGCGTTGCTGCTCGCCGCCGGACAGCCGGTCCGGCCAGTCGTCGGCGCGCCCGGCCAGGCCCACCGACTCGAGCAGCGGGGCCAGGCGTTCGCGGCGCTCGCCGGCGCCATGCCCTGCCAGCGCCAGCGGCAGCGTGACGTTGTCGCCCACCGACAGGGTGGCCACCAGGTTGAAGGCCTGATGCACGAAGCCGATGCGCTCGCGGCGCAGCAGCGTGCGGGCGCGATCGTCGAGCGACTCCAGCGCACTGCCGAACACCTCGACGTGACCCGACTGCACCGGCTCCAGGCCGGCCACCAGGTTGAGCAGCGTCGACTTGCCCGAGCCGCTGCGCCCGACCAGGGCCACGCTCTCGCCGCGCGTCACGCGCAACGCCACCTCGCTCAGCACCGGCGTGCGCCGCTGCCCGGTACCGACGTGATGAGTCAGCCCCTCGACCCGGATCACGTCCCCGGGGACGTTCGCTGGCCTCATGCGGCGCCGAAGCGCTTGAGCGACTCCCACAGGCTGGCGGCTCCCGGCTTGTCCAGCAGCTTCTCGAAGTGCTTGGGGTGCACGTAGGCCAGATCGTGCAGCGTGTGCGCGTGGTAGCGCTGGCGCAACGGCTGCAGGGCCTCGTCCGGCACGCAGCGCTCGAGCGGCTCGTCCAGGAAGGCGGCTCGCCAGCCGACCCGACGGTAGAACGCGCGCATGCCCTCGCTGCGCGCGATGGCGATGCCCTGCAGCGGCGCGGGCAGGGTGGCGAAGAAATCGCCGTCGATCAGATCGCGCTGCAGTTCCACCCCCTGCACCAGGTCGGGCTTGATGCGGCCGATGCTGGACAGCGCATCGCGCTTGAGCCGCCGCTCCAGCCGATCCGTGTCCTCGGCCGGGGTGGCCGAGGTGGCGGTGACCAGTTCGGCGGCGCGGCGCATCGGGTCCGGCGACCCGGGCGATGCCTCGGCGGGCGCGGCGTCCGGTGTGGGGGAGTCGGTGGTCGGATCGCTCATCGGCATGCGGGCGTGGACGCTGTGCCACAGTATACGAACGCCCCGCCACCCTGGCCGCCCGCTTGTCCACGATGCACCACCGGCCTCCCGTCTGGACCCGCCTGCAGCGTCGGTTGCACTGGATCGTGGCGGCGCTGCTGCTGGGGCAGGCCTTGCTCGGCTGGCCGATGGCCGCCGCGGTGGAACGGCTCGAGCAGGTCGCCGATGGCACCGCGACGCCCGGTCTGGGCGATTTCCTGGTCACCACGCTGCACACCGCCAGCGGGGTGGGCATCGGCCTGCTGCTGCTCTGGCGCCTGCGGTTGCGCATCGAGCGGGCCGGGATCGACGTGACGCGCGCGCGGGCGGCTCGCGCGGTTCAGGGCCTGCTGTACGCCGTCACGCTGCTCATGGTGCTCAGCGGCGCGCTGCATTGGTACGTCGGGCTGGAGTGGGCCGGCATCTGGCACGCCGCTGGCAAGTGGCTGCTGGCGGCGCTGGTGGCCGTGCACCTGGGCGGTGCGTTTCATCACCTGCTGAGGCGTGACGGGGTTTTTCAAGCGATGAGCAAGGGGTCCGGTTCCCGCTGATAGACTTCGAGCACGGTTTCGTAAGCAATGTCGGACGCCGATAAGGGCGCCAAGGCGACAACGAGCAGAAAACAGCAGATGAGCAATATCGGTGGAACATCGGCCGACGCGGGCATGGTCCGCGTCATGGGCATCGTGGGGCTTGCGCTGCTGTTGCTGGCGATCTCCATCGGTCTGACGGCCAACATCCTGGGCGGCGGCGATGAAGACGTGGAGGGCGACGCCCTGCTGCGCAACGCCATGATCCAGCGCGTCGAACCGGTCGGGCGGGTACGTACCTCGACCGACGAGCTGCCGGCCGAGGACGTGGTCGCGGTGGCCGACGCCGGGGGCGCGATGCGCAGCGGCGACGAGCTGGTGCAGGGCGCCTGCGCGGCCTGTCACGTGGCCGGCGTGGCCGGTGCGCCCAAGCTGGACGACGAGGCGGCCTGGGCCGAACGACGCGAGCTTGGCCTCGATGCACTGGTTGCCAGCGTGGTCAACGGCAAGGGCTCGATGCCGGCACGCGGCGGCAGCGACTACAGCGACGAGGAGATCCGGGTCGCCGTTCAGCACATCGCCATGTTCGAGGTCGAGGAAGCGCCGGCCGAAGAAGCGCCTGCCGAGGAAGCGCCGGCCGCCGATGCCGCGGTTGCACCCGCTGCCGCACCCGCTGCCGAGGAAGAGGTCGCTGCCGCCACCGATGGCGAGACCGCGCCCGAGGGCACCGTCGCGGCGCCGGCCAACGACATGGCGGAGAACGAGATGGGCGGCGTCGGCGAAGCCAACGACCTGAAGGCGGACGAGGTGGTCACCGCCCCTGCCACCGAGGGCGCCGAGAGCGAGGCGGCCGAGAATGCGGACGCGGCGCTGGTCGAGGAAGTGACCGACGACCAGGCCGCCGTATCGGCGGCCGCGGCGACGCTGGTGGTCGGTGAGGCCCCGGCCGAATTGCCCGACCATGTCAAGACCACGGTCGATGGCGTTTGCGCCGGCTGTCACATTGCCGGGGTGGCCAACGCGCCCAAGATCGGCGACACCGCCGCCTGGCAGGAGCGGGCCGACCTGGGCCTGGAAGCGCTGAGCGCTTCGGTGATCAACGGCAAGGGCGTGATGCCGGCTCGCGGCGGCTCGAACCTGACCGACGAAGAGATTCCGGTCGCCATCCAGTATCTGATGAGCAAGTAGGGAACCACCGCTCACGGCCGGTCGGCGCAGGGCGCGCCGGCCTCGATCGTCCCGACGTCTCTCAGTCCCGGCGCAGCGCCGGATCGCTGGCGATCGGCGTCGGGTAGCGACGCACGATCCAGTACGAGCTGATCACGAAGCTGATCAGCGTGGCGCTCTGCACCAGCGTGCTGGCACGCTCGCTCATCAGCGCAAGTTCGGTCGCCACCACCACGATCAGCAGCGAGAACTCGCTGATCTGACCCAGGCGTGCGCCGGTCTCGCGCGCCAGGCGCGCCTTTTCGTCGCTGCGCTCCAGCATCAGCCGGAACAGGTAGGGCTTGAGCGTGACGCTGATCAGTGCCAGCAGCATCGCCGGGACCAGGATGTCGGGCAGGGCGGCCACGTCCAGCCCGGCCCCCAGGGCGAAGAAGAACAGCACCAGGAAGAAGTCGCGCAGCGGCTTGAGCGCCTCGGCCAGATAGCGCGCCAGCGGGCTGGTGGCCAGCGTCACGCCGGCGATGAAGGCCCCCACCTCGTGCGACAGGCCCACCACCGTCGCCAGCTGGGCGATGCCCAGGCACCAGCCGATCGACACCAGGAACAGGTACTCGGGGATCTGGTCGAAGCGGGCGAACAGGCGGCTGAGCACGCGCGTGGCACCGAACCAGGCGAACGCGGTCAGCGCCGGCAGCCCGGCCACCAGCCAGAGCGTCTCGGACAGCAGGCTCTGCCGGCTGCCCAGCCCCTCCAGCAACAGCAGCGTAAGGATCGCCAGCATGTCCTGCAACAGCAGGATGCTGACGATCAGTTCGCCCATGCGCTGGTGGTGCAGGGCGCTGGTGGGCAGCAGCTTCAGCGCGATGATGGTGCTGGAGAACATCAGGCAGGCCCCGATCAGGGCGGCGTCCACCGCCCCGAAGCCGAACAGCCCGGCGATCGCCGCGCCGCAGGCCGCGAAGGCCAGCGAGGTCACCAGCGTCACGATCACCGCCTCGCGGAACAGGCCGGCCAGCTCGCGCGGTTCCAGGTTCAGCCCGAGCAGGAACAGCAGGAACAGGATGCCGATGTTGGCGATGTCGCCGATCAGCTCCGGCTCGCCGACCAGATCCAGCGCGTGCGGCCCGAGCAGTGCGCCCACCAGGATGTAGCCGACCAGCAGCGCCTGGCGGGCGTACAGGGCCAGCGTAGCGATCAGCGCCGCGCCGCTGAAGACCAGGAACAGCGAGGTGATGACCGAAGTCTCGTGCATGCCGGCTACCGAGTCGAGTGCGCGGGTCGCTTGCAAACCCGTCGTGTGCCCGTATCCTACCGACGCCCGGCGCTCGGCCGGGCGGCGCGTCAGCGCCCGTTGCGGAAACCCTGCCTGTCATGAGTCAGCTCGTCGAGTTCGTCGGCAACCACACGCTGCTGTTCGTCGCCTTCGTGGCGGTGCTCGGCATGATCCTGTACACCGAATGGGTGCGCTTCCAGGGCTCGGGCAGCGCGTTGTCGCCGTTCGCCGCCACCCGGCTGCTCAACGATGACGATGCGATCCTGCTCGATGTGCGCAACGAATCGGAATACAAGAGTGGCCATGTGCTGAACGCGCGCAACATCCCGCTGTCCGACTTCGGCAAGCGCCTGCACGAGCTGCAGAAGTTCACCGATCGGGACGTCGTCGTCTACTGCGACAACGGCATGCGCACCACCCGTGCGGTGGCCAAGCTGAAGAAGGCAGGCTTCGACAAGCTGCACACCATCACCGGCGGACTGGTGGCCTGGGAAAAGGCCAGCCTGCCGACGGTGACCCGATGAGCGCGCCGGCCCCCGAGAACGAGGCGGCCACGGTCGTCATGTACGAGTCGCGCTGGTGCGGCTATTGCCGTGCCGCCCGCCGTCTGCTGGAATCCAAGGGCTGGACCATCGAGGCGCGCGTGGTCGACGGCGATGCCGCGCTGCGCGCCGACATGAGCGAGCGCGCCGGGCGCACCTCGGTGCCGCAGATCTGGATCGGCCAGACGCACGTGGGCGGCTACGACGACCTGGCCACGCTGGAGCAGGACGGCGATCTGGACGCGCTGCACGAGCGCGAGCACGGCGGCGCGCCGACCGAATAGACGCCGAGCCGAGAAACCAGGGGCTACAATCGCGGCCCGCCGGCAGCCGATCGCCGACCCGACACACCTGAACCCGGATCGACCCGTACCCATCATGGCCGACAACGACACCGACACCCCGAAGACCCCTGCCGCCGCAGCCGCCGAGAACCAGCCGGTCTTTCGCATCCAGCGCGTCTACCTCAAGGATGTCTCCTTCGAGTCGCCGCAGACACCGCAGGTGTTCGTCGGCAACACCGGCTGGAAGCCGAACGTCTCGCTGCACCTGAACACCGAGAGCGCGCGCCTGGAGAACGACCTGTTCGAGTGCGTGCTGGTGGTGACGGCCACGGTCGCGCTGGAGGAGCAGACGGTCTACCTGGCCGAGGTCAAGCAGGCCGGCCTGTTCCTGATGAAGAACTTCCCCGAGTCCGAGCTGGGCAAGATGCTCGGCAGCTTCTGCCCGAACATCCTGTTCCCGTTCGCCCGCGAGGAGATCGGCAGCCTGGTGCAGAAGGGCGGCTTTCCGCAGTTGCTGCTCGATCCGGTCAATTTCGATGCGCTGTACGCCCAGCACCTGCAGCAGGCGCGACAGCAGGCGGCGGAGCCGCAGAAGCAGCCGGACGCCTTGCAGAACGCACCGGCGCCGAACACGCCCCAGTAGGCTCGGCAGGGCTCGCTCAGGCCTGCGCGCCCTCGAAACCGTTCTGCCGCCACGCCTCGAACGCCACCACCGCGATGGCGTTCGACAGGTTGAGGCTGCGCATGCCGGGGCGCATCGGCAAGCGGATCCTTGCGCTGAGGCGGGCATCGCCCAGCACGTGGTCGGGCAGTCCGCGCGACTCGGCGCCGAACAGCGCCACGTCGCCCGCGGCCCAGTCGACCTGATCGTGGCGCGTGTCACCCCGAGTGCTGAGCGCATGGATGCGCGGTGTGCCCTGCGGCCGCGCCGCGGCCAGGCTCGTCAGGCAGCTCTCCAGGTCCGTGTGCACGTGCACCGCCGCCAGGTCCCGGTAGTCCAGCCCGGCTCGCCTGAGCGCCTTGGTCTGCAGCGTGAAGCCGAGCGGCTCGACCAGGTGCAGCGTCGAGCCGACATTGGCGCACAGGCGCATCGCGTTGCCGGTGTTGGGCGGGATCTCGGGCTCGAGCAGGACGATGTTCAGCATGTGGTGTGATTCTGGCGTGGCGACGTCTCCCCGGCGCGGTCGACAAGGGTTGCCGAGCGTGGCGAGCCGTTCTATGGTTGAACGCTCAGGTTGCTGGCATCTCCTTTGCTGCACCCTGATCGATGCACCCCGGGCTTGCCGGTGTGCGCGCCGAGCGACAAGCAACACGGCGACTACCGAATGAACGGTGACGAACAGGAAGTCGGGCTCGAGCGTCGACATTACTACTGGTCGACGCCCGGTCCGTTCAGCCAGCCAGGAAACATCTTCCTGTTCTTCAGCGGTGGGGACCGCGGTCGCACGCTGGATGCGCTGGTCAGCTCGATCGGTGACGGTGCGCCGCTGATGCACGTGCACGGCGAGCGCGGCAGCGGCAAGACCCTGCTGGGCCTGGTGCTGGCCGATCGGCTGGCCGAGCGGTGCAACGTGATCCGGGTCGAGCACGAGGCGCTCAGCGTGGCCATGCTGCTGCAGCAATTGGGCATCGAGCTGTGCCCCTCGATGACGGTGCCGGTCGGCACGGTGCGCCGCGGTGCCGACATGTCCCCGGCGGCCTTGGCGTTGGCGCGTGTGGCGGTGGCCTCCCAGCTGGCGTCCGGCACGCCCGGCAACCGGCCGGTGCTGCTGCTGGTCGATTCCCCGGACAAGGTCGACGCTTCGGTGCTGGCACTGCTCGATGAGCTGTCGACGATCTGCCTGGACGGCAAGCGGATGCTGCAGGCGGTGCTGTTCCAGAGAGCCGAGCCGGAGGCCTTGCGCGCCATGCCGGTCGACGCGGCTGCCGAGCGCCAGGCGGATCACCATTGGCTTCGGCGGCTGACGCTGGCCGAGACCGGCGAGTACCTGCGCCACCAGATGATGCTGTTCGACTACAACCGTCGTGACGTGTTCAGCCGCGAGATGGCGTACTTCATCGCCGATCGGTCCGAAGGCGTGTTTCGGGCGATCAACACGATCGCCCGCAACGGCTTCGTGATCGCCGGGCTGGAAAACGAGGAGCGTCCGCGCATGTCGCACCTGCTGCTGGCCGGCCTGCCGGCGCGCGAGGTCGCCGAGCCGCGCGCACCGTTCGTGCGGCGCCACCGACGCGCGGTGTTTGCGCTGTTCGCCTCCTCTGTTGTAGTCTCGCTGCTGTCGGCGATATTGCTGGCGGCTCGCTAGCGGGTTCGCCGGGCGCAACACGCTCGGCCGTACGGTAGTACCGGGTGCCAGGATCGGCTCCCGGGTGAAACAGGCCCGCCACGGGCCGTGAACAGGGACCGTTCATGTCGACACGCTGTCGCCGGCGCCGGTGCGCCACCTCCATCTCGCTCGCCACGTTGGCCCTTGCCGGCATCGGCTGCGCCTTGCCCGCCGTCGATCCGGCCGATAGGACCCGGCCTTCCTCGGCCGCAGCACCCGCACCCGCCGGGCTAGGCCAGGAGCTGGCCGACTGGCACGGCGCATCCGAGGCCTTGGCGCCGCCGCCCGAGCAGGGCGCGCAGCATCGCGTCAGCGTCGATGCCGCACAGGTGCCGCTGGCCTCGCTGCTGTTCCTGCTTGCCCGGGAGGCGGCGCTGGAACTGCAGCCGCATGCCCCGTTCCAGGCACCGGTCACCTACCGGGCCGAGGATCGGCCGCTGGCCGAGGTGCTCGATCAGCTGGCCGCCCAGCGCGCCTTCGCCTGGCGCATCGAAGACGGGCGGCTGGTGGTCCGTTCCCCGGCGCCCTACGCCGACAGCTATCCGGTCGATTACCTCAACGTGGAGCGCACCACCAGCGGCCGGGTCGGTCTGGCCACCCGGGTCGGCACCCTGAGCGGAGACGGTCGCTCGGACAGCAGCGCCATCGCCAACAGTTCCGAGACGTTGATCGAGAACGTCTCCGAGCATCGCTTCTGGGCGGCGTTGGCGAACGACCTGGAGGGTCTGCTGGCCGACGAGGTCGCGGCCGGCGCCCGCGTCTCGCTCAATCGCGATGCCGGGCTGGTGAGCCTGCACGCATCCCCTGCGGTGCATGCCGCGGTGCGCCGTCACCTGGAGCGGGTGCAACGCCTGGCGCGTCGACAGGTGCTGATCGAGGCCAGCGTGGTCGAGGTGTCGCTCTCGGACCGGTTCGAGGCGGGCATCGACTGGCAGGTGCTGGCCGACGGCATCAACGGCGTCAGTGCGGCCCAGGTGTTCGGCGGATTGCCGCAGGTGGCCGCCGCCAGTGCTGCCCGCCTGGGCGCACCGGCGGCCCTGGCCACGCTGGTGCAGTCCGGCTCGGCCGGCAGCCTCAGCGCCACGCTGTCATTGCTGGAGCGCTTCGGCAACGTGCGCATCCTGTCCCGGCCTCGCATCATCGCCCTCAACAACCAGTCCTCGGTGCTCAAGGTCGTCGATAACCGGGTCTACTTCTCGGTCAGCGTGCAGCGCCGTTTCGACGACGAGCGAGAGCAGATCACCACCGAGAGCGAGATTCACACCGTGCCGGTCGGCCTGGTCATGAACGTGACCCCGCAGATCGGCGCCGACGGGCAGGTGATGTTGAACGTGCGCCCGACCCTGTCACGCATCCTGGGCTTCGTCGACGATCCCAATCCCGAGCTCGCCCTGGCCGATGTGCGCAACGGCGTACCGGAGATCCAGGTGCGCGAGCTGGAATCGATGCTGAGCGTCGGCAGCGGCGATGTGGCCATCATCGGCGGGTTGATGCAGGACGCCACACGCGAGGATGACGTGCGCGTTCCCGGGCTGTCGCGGCTGCCACTCTTCGGGCGCCTGTTCTCGCGCACCGCGCGCAGTCGCGAGCGCAGCGAGCTGTTGATCGTGCTGCGTCCGACCGTGCTGGTCCCCGGGCAATCTCCCGGCCGGCTCGGAGGCATCCGATGAGCGCGCCGGTTCGCTCGCCGCACCCGGTGCTCTGGCAGGCGGCTCATGCCGAGCGCCTGATTCCCGAGCGCGCCGCCCGGGATGCGCTGGACGCCGCGATCGCCCGGCGTCATTCGGTCGTGCCGATCGCTGTGCTGTCGCCCCGGCATGTCGTCGGCCGGCCCGCCGACGGGCCAGTCGATGCGCCCGGGGCCGGCGTCGGCCGCGCGGGCGCCGCGAGCGGTGTGCGGGCGGACGCACGAGCGCTGGAGACGCCGCGCGATGGGACGAGCGATGGGACGAGCGGTGGGACGAGCGGTGGGACGAGCGGTGGGGCGCCGTGGCTGGTGCTGGCGGCTCAGTTGCCACACGATGCCTTGCTGCGCGAGCCGATCGGCGACGCCCTCGGGGACCGGTTCCGGCTGCTGTGGCAAGCCGCGGATCGCGATTTCATCGCCGCGGCGCGGGCGCGCGTCTATCGCGAGTGGGCGACGCTGGACGAGCTGCTGGCCATCGAGCTGCCGCAAGCCGAACGGGACGACTCGCTGCGCGCGATCAGCCTGATCGATGCGTTGCTGGACGAGGCCTGTCGGTGCGGTGCATCGGACCTGCACCTGAGTCCGCAGCCGATGGGCACCCGCGTGCGCCTGCGCTGCAACGGATCGCTCGTCGATCGCGGATTCATCGCCCGGGACCGGCACGCCGCGTTGGTGCAACGGATCAAGGTGCTGGCATCGCTGGACGTCGCCGAATGCCGGGCACCCCAGGATGGGCAACTGCTGCGCCTGGTGGGCGGGTCGGATGTGGCGTTCCGGGTGTCGAGCTTTCCGGTCACCGGTGGCGAGAACCTGGTGCTGCGGGTGCAGGATCCGGGACGCCGGCCGGCATCGTTGGCGGCGCTGGGATTGCCCGCCCACGACGTCGTCGGGCTGCAAGCGCTGTTGTCGCGTCCCGCCGGCCTATCGATCGTGGCCGGCCCGGTGGGCTCGGGCAAGACCACCACGCTGTACGCGCTACTGGCGGAGCTGGACGACGGCACGCGCAACCTGGTGACGCTGGAGGATCCGATCGAGTACCCGATGCCCGGCGTGGTCCAGGCGGCGGTGGACCCGGCGCGGCGGCTGGACTTCGGTCCCGGTGCGCGCGCGCTGCTGCGTCAGGATCCGGATGTGCTGATGATCGGGGAGATCCGTGATGCGGCCACCTGCGAGGTCGCGCTGCGTGCCGCGCTGGCCGGGCACCGCGTGCTGGCCACGCTGCACGCCGACGATGCCCTGGCCGGCGTGTGGCGATTGCTGGACCTGGGCGCAGATGCCGCCAGCCTGTCAACCTGCCTGAACGGCATCGTCGCGCAGCGCTTGCTGGTCCGCGCGGACGGCAGTGGGCGCTTCGCGATCGTGGAACGGCTGGCGTTCGACGCACAGCGTCGCCGGGCACTTGCCGATGGCGGGCCGAGCGCGCTGAGTGCCCTGGAGGCGCGAGCCGGGCGGCCGGGCCTGCACGAGGCGGCTCGCCGGGCCGTGCGGGCCGGGCACTGCGATCGGGCCGCCGTTGCGCGGGTGCTCGGCGTCTGCAACCGGCTTCCCGGCGAGTCGGCATCGTGATCCGCGGCATCGGATCCACCTCGGTGCGGCTGCCGGACGAGGGCCTGGCCCTGGCCTGCCACCGGCTCGCCGGCCTGACCGGCTGCGGCGCATCCCTCAGCGTGGCACTGTCCTCGGTGGCGCACGACGAACGCGATCGACGCCGCCGGGCCAGCTGGCAACGCCTGGCCGACGAGGTCGACGGGGGTGTGGCGCTGTCGCAGGCATTGGCCCGACAGCCGTGCACGTTCGGCCCCGACATGATCGCCCGGGTGCGTGTGGCCGAAGCGGACGGCTCGCTGCCCGGCGCCTTCGCGGACCTGGAGCGACTGGCGGTGCAGCGTGCCGTTCACCGCGCCCGCCTGCGCGCAGCCCTGGCCTACCCGATGCTGGCGGCCACGGCGCTGACGTTGGCGATGGGATTCCTGCTGGTGCGCATCGTGCCGCTGCTGCACGACGGATTCGGTGGTGATCCGGGTGGGGTGCCCGAGGTGTCCTGGCATGCCCGTCCGCTGCTGCTCGCCTCGCAGGCATTGACCGATCCGCGCGGTGTGGCGGGTGCGGCGATCGGCCTGGCGGGGCTGGTCGGGGTGGTCGGGTGGCTGACGAGATCCGGGCAGGTTCGCATCGGGCCGGGGCGCGTCGGTCGTGCGCTCGAGCTGTCACGCATCGCGCAGACCCTGGCGCAGTTGCACGCGGCCGGCCTGCCACTGGACGAGGCACTCGATGTCGCGGCCCGCGGTTGCCGGGCGGTGCGCCGGCGGGATGCGCTGCTGTCGGCACGAGCGCGGCTGAGCGCGGGGGCGCGGCTCAGCGATGCGTTGGCCGAGTCGCGCGCCGTGCCCGACCTGTTCATCCGCTTCGTGTGCGCCGGGGAGGTGGCCGGTACGCTGGACGCCGCCCTGAGGGGCGCTGCCGAGCTGCACGAGCGCGATGCCCTGCGCGGGCTGGCGCGCAGCGAGGCGCTGCTCGGCCCGGTGGTGCTGTCGATCTTCGGTGCCACCTTGTGCTGGGTCATCGTCTCGGTGTTGCTGCCGGTCTACGAGCGCGCGCTCGCCGGAGCCCCGCTGTGAGGTGGCCGGGCGCGCCGCGACCCCGAACGGTGCTGGTGGTCGACGGCGAGCCAGAGCCAGGCGCCATGGTGATATCCGCCTACCGGATCGGCCAGCCGATCGCGTGCGCCACGGGAACATCGATCGATGATCGGGCGGTGCTGGTGTCGGCGTGCGGCGACGCCGCGGTGGCCGTGGTGGTGTGTGGCGCCGCCCTGGACATCGAGCGCCTGGCCTCTGCCGGGTTCGCCGCCACGCCTGGCGGATGGTGGCAGCGCGGTCGCTTGATGACGCAGCGCTGGCGCGAGGGGGCGAGCGGCAAGCTGGTCTGGCTCGGTCGGCACGGATGCAGCGATGCCCGGGCGGCGGTGCAGGGCGACACCTCGTCACCGGCCTGGATCGATGCGCTGGCTCCGCTGATCGATGCCGGTCTGCCGATCGCCTCGGTCAGCTTGCCCGAGCGATTGCTGGCCGCCGATCGATCGCGTCGGGACGTGCCCCGCTTCACGGTGCTGCGCGAAGCCGGCCACCTGCGGCATGTCCTGGTCATCGATGGGGTCGCCTGCTTCGCTCGACGCGTGCCGGAATCGGGCGATGTGCAGGCCATGCTGGGCGATGCGATCGAATCGCTGGGTCATGCGCTGGATCGCTGGTCGTTGCGACGTATCGATCTGGATCTGGGCGAGATGCCCGCCGCGCTTGCCGGGACACTCGAGCCGGCCCTTCGCGAGCTGCCGGTGCTGATCCAGATGCATCGATTGCCCGGAGCGGGTGTGCCGGGACGCACACTGGCCCGCCTGGCGGCCGGAGGCGCCACCCGACGCGCCGAATCACGGACCTTGCAGCCGTTGACCCGCGACTGGCGTCTGCAGGTCGAGCGGCGGTGGCTCGGGCGGGGGGTCGGGCTGGGCTGCCTGGCGATCGTTGCGATCGGGTCTCACACCGGCACCGTCGGCATCGACAAGGCAAGACTGACCCGGCAGCTGGATGCCGACGCGGTGTCGGTCCTCGAATCGCTGCGTCGGCTGAACAGCGAGGTGCGCACGCTGCACGCCGAGCCGGATGTCGCGATGCGCTACCTGGAGCAATTCGCTCGACTGGGGGCGCCACCCGAGCTTTCACCGGAAGGGCTGCTCTCGGACATCGCCCGTGCGGTGACCCGTCACGAGACGATCGTGCTCGACACCCTGGCCTGGTCTCACCGCCACCTGGCGGCACCGCCCGTGCCGGACGAGGCGGTCTATACCGATGCCGCCGGACCGGCGTTGGCGCACACCGCCGATTCGGGACGGGTGGCCATCGAGCTGAGCGGTCGGGTGCTCGGTACCCCGTCGCTGCGCCAGGCGCAGGCCACGCTGACCGCCTTCATCGTCGATCTGAGCGTGCACGCCTCGCTGCAGGACTGCCGGTCGCTCGACTCGCCGTTGAGTGCGGCAGCCGACGGGGGCGCAGCCGGGGAGGGTGGCCCTGGAGCGGATTGGCGTTCGCGATGCGTGAGCGGCGTCTCGTCATGAAGCCGATCACCGTCGGGCGATGGCGCATGGCGGCAGCGCTCGTCGTGCTGATCCTGATCGCCTGTGCCTGCCTGGACCGCCGGATAGTTGCTCGCGAAGCCTCGGCGCGCGAGCATCTCGGGGCCGCGCGAGTGCAGCTGCAGCGTGCCGCGTCTCGACGCGCCACGCTGATCGCCGCGCCGGCCCGCCTGGCGGCGATGTCGCAGTCGATCGAGGCGCTGAGCCTGTCCATCCTGGAGGCGGCTGCCGGTGCGGCGGCGTTGCCGGGGGTGACAGAGCTGGATTATCGTCTGAGCACCGATGCCGGTGTCATCAGCACCTTGCGACTCGCCGTTCGGGCGCGCGTGGCCCACGAGCAGGCCCTGCTGGGGCTGCTGGGCGCGTTCGACAACGCCGCCCCGATGCGTCCCCATCGGTTGGCCGGTTGCCGAGTGCTGCGCGGCGAGCTTGGGTTGATCATCGATTGCGCGATCGATTGGTCATGGTGGTCACCGGGATGACGGTCCACCGCAATCGGCACCGGCCGATCCATCCATCGATGCGTGCATCCCTTCGCGCGCTGATCCGCTCGTCGGCGCCGCTGCTGGTCGCTGTCGTGTCGCTGGCCACCCCGGTGTCCGGCGCCGCCGATGGCGCAGCGTCATACGAACCGCTGGAGGATCTGCGCCTGTTCTACAGCGCCGAGCAACGTGCCCGGATCGGTCCGGCGTTGCCGAAGGTGCCGGCGAAGGCTGCGCGGCCCGTGTTGCCGCGCATCGATCCGGAGCAGGTAGGCGAGCCCCGGCCCGTGAACGCATCCCCGTTGCCGCCGGCAGGCCTCGCCACGGTCCGGGGACGACGCGGCCTGCAGCGTATCGCCGCCGGCGTTCCGTTGCGGGCGGTCACACCGTGAACCGTGCTCGCCGACCCGGTGCGCCGCGCGGATTCGTGCTGCTGGCGCTGTTGCTTGCCGGTGTGCTGGGCGCCGGTGCCTGGCTGAGCGTGTCCCTGCATCCGCCCGGCACGCAACGAACCTTCCGAGCGAAGGGTGCGCTGCACTCCATGGACAGACAACGCCGGGCGGCGGATGCGCTGATGGCGCACGCCACGCTGTACGCCGATCTGTACGGTCCGACCGGCGCCGGACCCGGGCACCTCGCCTGCCCGGACCGGCACCGATCGCCCGGACGGCCCGCCGCGGCGCACCTGTTGCCGCTGGCCGGTCCGGATCCGCCGTGCGCCACTCGTCCGACGGCGCACGGTGCGCTGCCGGTGCACATCGCCGTCGGGCGCCTGAAGGCGGGCATCGATCCTGCGCCGGTGGCCGATGGCGCGTTGAGCTATCGCGTGGCGGCAGCGGTGGTCAACAATCCGCTGGGCCGCCCGGTCAACGCCCGCACGCTGCCTCAGGTGCTCGCCCGCATCGGCACCGTCGCCGCCCCGGGGAGCGAGGTGGCAGCCACGAGCCTTGCCGCCGGCATGTCGAGCAACACGCCACTGGCGCTGCGTCGCCGCGCAACCGGGCCGGCGATCCGGCGCCGTGTCGGCGCCTGGCTGGTCCGGCAACTGGTCCTGCGATCGGCGATCGGCGACTGTGCGCTGCCTGCCACCTGTTCCGGCTTGACGGTGCCCGGCAGCCAGGCTGTCGATGGCGAGCTGATCGACGGCGTGCCGGCGGCGCGCCACTGGTTCGTGCGAAACGGCTGGGCGGCGGACTTCGACGTCCAGGCAACGCCCGGTTGCCATCGCGATCCGACCGCCTGCCGCGTGAGCATCGATCCGGGTGTGCCGATGTCGATCCGCTTCCTGCCGCCGCCGCTGCCGCTGCCGCTGCCGCCGCCACCGTGAGGCAGCTTGCAAACACGGTCGCCAGGCAAGGGCTCCCTAGGCGGGATGGCGAGCGGCCGCGATGCCGATCGCGCGGTGCCGGGTTCTCGTTGGTCGAGATCGCCTTGGTGCTGCTGATCGTCGGCATCCTGCTCAGCGCCACGCTGGTGCCGCTGGCCTCGCACCGCACCTTGGCGCACGAGCGCGAGGTGCAGAGCACACTGTCGGTGGTGCGCGATGCGCTGATCGCCCACCTGATCTCGAACGAGCATCTGCCGTGCCCGATCGACCTGCACGGAGCGACCACGGCTGCGGGCCCGGTGGATGGGCAGTGCAGCGCGTTCCGCGGTGGGGTGCCGGCGAGGCCGTTGTCCCTGTCCGGTGCGATCGATGCCCGCGGCGCGTTGCTGGACCCGTGGGGGCGACCCTATCGATACGCGCTCAGCGATACCGACGATGGGCAGCGTGGTACCCGGTCGGTGCCCGACTGGAGCGGGATCGGCGAGAGCGCAGCGGTCGGCATCGAACGCCTGCGTGGCTCGTTGGTGATCTGTCAGCAAGCGGCGCGCGATTGCCCGAGCGAGGCGCTCCGGGCCACCGACCTGGTGTTCGTGGTGCTGTCGAGCGGCGCGGATGCCGGCGACGACGGTCTGCAACGCCAGAACCTGGCCGCGCGCGGCAGTTTCACCCTGGCACCACCTTCGGTCCTGCCGGTCAGTCGCTTCGACGATGCGCTGGTGTGGGCGTCGCGCAGCGAGCTGGTTTGGTGGTTGCTGCGCGCCGCGCGCCTGCCTTGATCCGCCCGATCCGCCCGTGTTGCTCGTGTTGCTCGTGTCGCTCAGGTTGCTCGGGCTGCCCTCGCCATTCCCGTCGGGTTGGACCGTGGCGTCAGCGAGCCGAATCGGCCAGCCAGTCCGCCACGCGCAGCGCGCACACCTGCTCGAGCAGGGCGGCGAAGCCTGCCGATTGATGGTCGATGCACGCCTGTCCCCGTTCGGCGGTAGCGCTGGACGCATCGCCCACCACACCTTCCGGGTTCAGATCCTCGGCCAGCCAGGCCCAGGCGTGCGCACCGGTCGGTGCGATGTGCTGCAGCTTCTCGTGCGCTCGCTGCGCAACGGATGCGAACCGCGCCGCCTGCGCCATGTCCACCAACTCGGGGGCAAGCGCCAGCATCACCGAGGTCTCGTAGTCGCCTCCGTGAATGCCGTAGGTGCTCTCGTGCGGATCGAGCAGACCGTGCGGTGTGCCGAACCGCATCCAGGACGTCTTCACCACCAACAGGTCGTGACGGGCGCGCAGTTCGCGCGCGACGATGCCCATGAGCTCCTCGTTGCCGCCATGGGAGTTCACCATCACCAGCTTGCGCACCCCGGCGCGGGCCACCGATTCGCCGATCGCGCACCAGTGCTCGATCAGCACCGTGGCCGGTACCGTGAGCGTGCCCGGGTGGCGGATGTGCTCGTTGGACTTGCCCACGCTCTGCACCGGCAATGCTCGCACGTCCACCGTATCCGGCAACCGCGAAAGGCTGGCCGCCAGCAGCCCCTGCATGATGGTCTCGTCGGTCGACACGGGCAGATGCGGTCCGTGCTGCTCGATGGCGGCGATCGGCAGCACGGCCACCACCTTGTCCGGATCCAGGCCGTCGAACTCGCGGCTGGTGTAGTCGCCCCAGTGCCTTCGCACGCTCACCCACGCGAATCCCGTTGCAGCGACGCTTCATCATCGGCGGCCACCACCTCGATCTCGACGTGGAAGGCCTCGCGCGCGAAGCCCGACACGATCATCAGCGTGGAGGCGGGTGTCAGGTCCGCGTAGCGGGCGTTGCGCACGCTCATGTACGGCGCCAGATGCTCTCGCGCGGTGACGTAGGCGTTGATGCGCACCACGTTCGAACGGTCCATCGAAGCCGCCGTCAGCACCGCCTCGATGTTGTCGAAGCACAACTCGGCCTGTGCGCACGCTTCGTCCGGTACCTGGTCGTCGGGCGAGATGCCGAGCTGGCCGGATATGAACAGCAGCCGCGCACCGGCGGCGACCTCTGTGGCGTGAGCGTAGCGCGAGAACGGCGCGCGCAGCGTGTCGGGTGTCAGCGATGTCGGCATCGGCCCAGCCTATCGGCCGGACGAATCCGTGGCAACAGCGGGATCCTTGCTCATTCCGGGCGCCGTCCGAGATCGGCAGCGGTGGCTGCACCATGATGGTGCGCGCGATCGCGCCGTGGCACCGAACGGGTGCGTCGGATCGTCGCGAGGCGATGGGGACGGGCCTGATATCAAGCACTTGTGCATCAAGACGGCGCATCGGCGTCTGGTACGATTCCTGACATGTCCCTTGGCGACGGTATCCTGGCCGTCCGCCACCACGCTGCCGCGACGGCCGGCCGTGGAACGCTCATCCATGCCGTCGCGAACCGGGAGGTTCCTTTACGCCGATGCCGAGCTCCAACGTCGAAGACCGCACCCGCCCCCGCCACGCGATCGATCCGTCGGCCGATCTGTCGACCCCTTCGTCGCACCGCCGAGTTGGCCCGGTCGGCCTGGTCGGCCCGGTTGACATGACCGCGCGACGGGCCGCGCTTGCGCTGGGCCTGGCCGCCACCTGCCTGCTCGCTAACACCGCGATCGGCGCCGATGCCGAGAAGGTCTCGTTCGCAACCAACTGGTTCGCCCAACCAGAGCATGGCGGCTACTACCAGGGCGTGGCCGCGGGGCACTACGCCGACTGCGGGCTGGAGGTGGAGATCGTGCCGGGAGGCCCGCAGGTCAACAACCGGGCGCTGCTGCTGGCCGGCAAGCTGGACTTCAACATGGGCGGCAACCTGCTGCAGGCGTTCTCCGCCATCGAGCAGGGCATTCCGCTGCGCATCGTGGCCGCCTCGTTCCAGAAGGAGCCTCAAGTCATCATGAGCCACCCCGACCAGGGGCTGGACACCTGGGAGTCGCTGCTGGAGGCCGAGGAGTACATCATCGGCGACAACGGCTTCCAGAGCTACTTCCAGTGGATGATGGACGAGTTCGGGTTCGATGCCTCGCGCCGCGTCCCGTACACCTACAACTCGGCCGCCTTCATCGCCTCGCCCCGATCGGTCCAGCAGGGCTACATCACCTCCGAGCCGTTCGCGATCGAGAAGGAGGCAGGCTTCGCCCCGAACCTGTTCCTGCTGGCCGATGCCGGCTTCAGCACCTACTCCACCACCATCGAGGTCATGCAGAAGACCCTGGACGAACGGCCCGAGACGGTCGAATGCTTCGTGGACGCCACCGCGCAGGGCTGGTACGGGTACCTGTACGGTGACAACGCGGCGGCCAACGAGCTGATCAAGGCCGACAACCCCGAGATGAGCGACGAGCAGATCGCCTTCTCGATCGACAAGATCAAGACCTACGGCCTGATCGACAGCGGCGATACGCTGGAGCAGGGCATCGGCAGCATGAGCGCTGAACGCATCGAGGCCTTCTACCAGAAGATGGTGTCGGCCGGCGTGGTGGCCGACGGGCTGGACATCGACAAGGTCTACACGCTGGACTACGTCAACAAGGGCGTGGGCCTGGACATGAAGCCGGACTGAGGGCCGTTCATGAGCGCGCCGCTGCTATCGCTGCAAGGGGTCGGCAAGTCGTTCGGCAATGGCACCGTCGCGCTCGATGACGTCGATCTGCAGGTGTGCCAGGGCGACTTCCTCAGCCTGCTCGGACCGTCCGGCTGCGGCAAGTCGACGGTGCTGCGGCTGGTGGCCGGGTTGGCCGAGCCCAGCACCGGCCGGATCGACTGGCCCGGCGGCAGGCTGCAGGCACGCGATGTCGGGTTCGTGTTCCAGGAGGCGACGTTGATGCCGTGGGCAAGCGTTGCCGACAACGTCTGGCTGCCGCTGCGGCTGCGCGGTGACTCGCGCGCCGCGGCGGCGACGCGGATCGATGCCGTCCTGCAGCAGGTCGGGCTGTCCGGCTTCGAGGATGCCATGCCGCGCGAGCTGTCCGGCGGCATGCGCATGCGCGTCTCGATCGCACGGGCGCTGGTGACCGAGCCGCGCCTGCTGCTGATGGACGAACCGTTCGCCGCGCTGGACGAGATCACCCGCTTCCAGCTCAACGATGACCTGCTGCGGCTGTGGAACGCCTCGCGCTTCACGGTGATGTTCGTCACCCACAGCGTGTTCGAGAGCGTGTACCTGTCCACCCGCATCGCCGTCATGGCGGCGCGCCCCGGGCGCGTTCACGCCCACCTTGAGGTGTCCGCACCGCAGCCGCGCGGCGAGGCGTTCCGGCTATCGCCTGGCTACGCCTCCCTCGCTGCCGAGGCCTCCGCACGGCTCAAGGCTGCCATGCGGGCCAGCGCCTCGGATAGGCAGCACGCCAAGCCTGATGAAGACGGTGCGGCGGGCGACGCAACCGGTACCGATCCGATCCGCTCGAGCGCTGTCGCATGAGTGCCAACCCCGACACGCTGTCGCTGGCGCCGCCCTCGCTGGACGCCGAGGCGCGTCGCAAGCGGCGCAGCCGACGCATCGAGCGCATCGGGCGCTGGTTGCTGCCGCTGAGCGTGCTGGCGATCGCGCTGGTGGCCTGGGACCGGTTGTGCGTGGTCAACGAGATCCCGCACTACATCCTGCCCCGACCGGGGCTGGTGCTGCAGACGCTGGTGAACGATGCCGGCACCTTGCTGCCGGCGCTGATGGTGACGCTGCGCATCACGCTGCTGTCGTTGCTGCTGGCGGTGGTCGGTGGGGTAGGACTTGCGATACTGTTCACGCAGTCCCGTCTGCTGGAGCTCTCGTTCTACCCGCTGGCCATCGTGCTGCAGGTAACCCCCATCGTGGCGATCTTCCCGTTGATCAACATCTACGTGGACGATCAGACCACCAAGCTGCTGCTGTGCTCCTGGATCGTGGCGTTCTTCCCGGTGCTGGCGAACACCACGCTCGGGCTGAACTCGGTGGACCGGAACCTGCTGGACCTGTTCCGCATGAACGGAGCGAGTCGCTGGCAGACGCTGCGGCTGCTGCGCCTGCCGGCAGCGCTGCCGTACTTCCTGGGCGGGCTGAAGATCGCCGGCGGCTTGTCTCTGATCGGTGCGGTCGTCGCCGAGTTCGTCGCAGGGTCGGCCGGGCAGAACTCGGGCCTGGCCAGCCGCATCATCGAGGCAGGCTTTCGCCTGAACGCACCGCGGCTGTTCGCCGCGCTGTTGCTGATCTCGCTGACCGGCATCGCGATCTTCCTGATCCTGTCCTGGATCTCGCACCGGCTGCTGCGCGGCTGGCACGAAAGCGCGCTGCAGGCCGACTCGTGACCTCATCGTCCAGCCAGTCGGCGAACCGATCGCTCGATGACCTGTCCTGCCAGGAATCACGCTACGCGCTGACCGATGCGCGCCTGCCCGGCTGTCTGCTGGACGACACCGCCGGGCCGGCCGACGCGGCATCGCCGGGCGACGATGGCCTGGCCGCGTTCGACCTGGTCATCGCGCAGGGACGGATAGAGGCGCTGTACCCGAGCGGGTCCGAGTCGTCCCTGCCACCTGCCCGGATCGATCTGGCGGGCCGGCTGGTGCTGCCGGCCTTCGTCGATGCGCACGTGCATCTGGACAAGGGTCACATCGCGCCGCGCGCGCCCACCGACGGCACGTTCGAAGGTGCCCTGGCACGGGTCGGGATCGATCGCGAGGCGCATTGGTCGGCCACGGACGTGGAGGCGCGCATGGCGTTCGGGCTGGCGTGTGCCTGGGCGCACGGCAGCTGTGCGGTGCGCACTCACCTGGATTCACCGGCACCGCAGGACGCCATCTCCTGGCCGGTGTTCGAGCGGCTGCGCGCGCGCTGGACCGGGCGCATCGAGCTGCAGGCGGCCTGCCTGGCCGGCATCGATGCCTATCGGGACCTGCGCTGGTTCGGCAGCCTGGTGGCGCGCGTGGCCGACGCCGGTGGCGTGCTCGGCGCGGTCACCTGGCCGATGCCGGACCTGGACGCGCTGCTGGACCGGATGTTCGTCGCCGCCGCCGAGCACGGGCTGGATCTGGACTTCCATGCCGACGAGACGCACGATCCGGACTCGCGCACGCTGGACGCGATCGCGCGCGCCGCCCTGCGGCACCGCTTCGACGGTCGGGTGCTGGTCGGGCACTGCTGCTCGCTGTCACGTCAGCCGGACGATGTCGTGCTGGACACCCTGGATCGGGTGGCCGAGGCCGGCCTGGACATCGTGTCGCTGCCGATGTGCAACCTGTACCTGCAGGACCGGCAGGCGGGCGTCACCCCGCGCTGGCGCGGCGTGACGCTGGTGCAGGAGTTGCAGTCGCGCGGCATTCCGGTCAGCCTGGCCTCCGACAACACGCGCGATCCGTTCTACGCCTACGGCGATCTGGACCCGCTCGAGGTGCTGCGCCAGGGCACCCGCATCGCGCACCTGGACCACCCGTTCGGCGACTGGGCCGCAAGCGTTGCGGCCCGCCCGGCCGAGGCCCTGGGCCTGGCCGCGCGGGCCGGACGCATCGGTGTCGGTCGCCGCGCCGATCTGGTGGTGTGCCGCGGCCGCGACTGGAGCGAGGTGCTGTCCCGAACCGAGCGCGAGCGCACGGTGCTGCGCGACGGGCGCGCCATCGATACGCGGCTGCCGGACTACGCCGAGCTCGACCCCCTGATGAACCCCTGATCCGATTCCCCGACTCGAACCCCTGACCCGACTGCCAGATGACGACGACCCCATCGCCCGACGACACGTCCTTCCACGCCGCTCGTCACGAGCGCCCCTCGCGCGAGACACTCGCCGCGTTGCTGCAGGATCTGGACGGTATCCACGTCGACACGCGCGAGGCCATCGTGCGCCAGAAGAGCCGCGACTACTACTGGTACTCGCCGGTGCTCAAGGCGCAGCTGGACGGCGTGCTGGCCGATCTGATCGTCACCCCCACCGACGAGGCGCAGGTGATTCGCACCGTGGCCGCCTGCTTTCGGCACGGCGTGCCGGTCACCGCCCGTGGCAAGGGCACCGGCAACTACGGGCAGGCCATGCCGCTGGCCGGCGGTGTGGTGCTGAACCTGGCCGACATGGCGCAGGTGCACCGCATCCTTCCCGGTCGGGTGATCTGCGGGCCGGGGGCGGTGTGCGAGGACATCGACGTGGCGGCGCGCGCCCACTCCGGCCAGGAGCTGCGCATGCACCCCTCCACCGGCACGCTGGCCTCGATCGGCGGGTTCATCGCCGGTGGCTCCGGTGGGATCGGTTCGACGCGCTGGGGCGGGCTGCGCGATGCGGGCAACGTGCTGCGACTGCGGGTGGTGACGATGGAGGCCGAGCCGCGCGTGCTGGAACTGACCGGCGATGAAGTGGCCAAGGTCATCCACGCCTACGGCACCAACGGCATCATCACCGAGGTCGAGATGCCGCTGACCGCCGCCTACGAGTGGGTCGATGTGATGCTCGGTTTCGAGGACTTCATGCTGGCCGCCGCCTTCTGCGACGCGCTGGCCAACCAGGACGGCATCCTGGTGAAGCTCAACTGCACCGTGGCCGCGCCGGCCCCGCAGAGCTACTTCCGGCGCCACCGCGAGTACCTGCAGCCGAACGAGAGCGTCGCCATCCTGATGGTGGCGCCGCAGTCGCTGGACGCAGCCCTGGCCTTCGCGCAGCGCCACGGCGCCCGCGTTGCCTGGAACGCCGCCGAAGCCGACGAGGCGACCCGCAAGAAGGTGCCGCCCCTGTATCAGCTGAGCTGGAACCACACCACGCTGCGCGCCCTGAAGGAGGACGAGACCATCACCTACCTGCAGGTGCTCTATCCGTTCCCCGGGCAGCTCGAGCTGGTGCGCCAGCTGCACGAACGCTTCGAGGGCGAGGTGATCGATCACCTGGAGTTCGTGCGCTTCGACGGCGACAACACCTGCTTCGGGCTGCCGCTGGTGCGCTATTCGACCGAGGAGCGCCTGGACGAGATCATCGAGGCGTTCAACGCCGCCGGCGCACCGGTGTTCAACCCGCACCGCTACACGCTGGAGGAGGGCGGCATGAAGCGCACCGACGCGGTGCAGCTGGCGTTCAAGCGCGACGCCGATCCGGCCGGGCTTCTGAACCCGGGCAAGATGGTCGGCCACGACGATCCGGATCACGATTTCGACAACGGGGGCGTCTGGCTGTTCGGCGGCCTGTCCGAGCGCGTCGCCGCGCCCGGCGCCGAGGGGTTGGTGTCCACGGAGGCCTGAGGCGATTCGCACGCTCATCGTCCACGCCCATCCCGATCCGGACAGCTTCAGCGGCGCGCTGTGCCGGCGCGCCGTGCAGACGCTTGAAGCCGGCGGACACCGGGTCGACCTGCAGGACCTGCACGCCGAGGGCTTCGATCCGGTGCTCGGTCGCGCCGAGCGCGTCGGCTACCACGACGTGCCGGCCAACCGGGAACCGGTCAGTGACGAGGTGCACCGGCTAGAGGCGGCCGAGGCGCTGGTGCTGGTGTTTCCGGTGTGGAACTACGGCTACCCGGCAATCTTGAAGGGCTGGTTCGACCGGGTGTTCCTGCCCGGGGTGAGCTTCACCATCGATGCGGGACGAGTGCGCCCGGCGCTGGGCAACATCCGTCGTCTGGCGGTGGTCACCACCTACGGCGGGGATCGCCTGCGCACCTGGTTGGCCGGCGATCCGCCGCGTCGCGTCGCCGGGCGGCACCTGCGCTGGCTGGTGCGGCGCGGTGCCCCGTACGACTACCTGGCGCTGTACGACATGAACCGAGCCGATGCGGCCCGGCGTGCCGCGTTCCTGGATCGCGTCGGGCGATCCCTGGAGGGCTTCCGGTGAAGGTGCTGCTGGTGCATTGCCACCCGGTGCCCGAGAGCTACTGCTCGGCGCTGGCCGAAGCGGCGCGCGGTGCGCTGGACGGCGCCGGTCACCAGGTGCGCCTGCTCGACCTGCACGCTGCAGGTTTCGATCCGGTGATGAAGGCCGACGAGCGACGTCGCTACAACGCGCTGCAGGCCGGCGAGCACCCCGAGCCCGACCACGCTCGGCTGCTGCGATGGTGCGAGGCGCTGGTGTTCGTCTATCCGACCTGGTGGTACGGCCAACCGGCGATGCTCAAGGGCTGGCTCGATCGCACGTGGACGCCGGGTACCGCGTTCGGGCTGCAAAGCGATCGCATCGTGCCGCTGATGACGCAGGTGCGAACGCTGGTGGTGGTGACCACCTGCGGTGCGCCTTGGTGGTTCAGCGCCTGGGTGGGTTTTCCCGGACGGCGCACGATCCTGCGCGGCCTGCGGGCGCTGTGCGCCAAGCGCTGCCGCACGCTGTATCTGGCGCACTACCGCATGGATGCCTCGACCGATGCCAGCCGGCAGCGCTTCCTGCGCACCGTCGAGCGGCGACTCGCGCGCCTGAGGTGAATGGTCCGGGCCGGGCCGCGCAGGCCGAGCCGCGTAGGCCGGGCCGCGTAGGCCGAGCCGCGCAGGCCGGGCCGCGTAGGCCGGGCCGCGCAGGCCGGGCCGCGCAGGCCGGGCCTGCGCAGACTCCTATGCCGCGTCGCTCAACCGCCGGCTGCGATCGGCGCGCGAGAACAGCGTGAAGAAGTTCTCGGTGGTGGCATCGGCCAGCGCCTCCAGCGGCATGCCGCGCAGCTCGGCGATGAAGGCGGCGGTGTGGCTGACGTAGGCCGGCTCGTTGCGCTTGCCGCGGTGCGGCACCGGTGCCAGGTAGGGCGCGTCGGTCTCGATCAGGATCCGGTCCAGCGGCGCGCGTCGGGCAACTTCCTGGATCGCCGTGGCGCTCTTGAACGTGACGATGCCGCTGAACGAGAGGTAGAAGCCGATCTCCAGCGCCTGTTCGGCGAAGGCCCAGTCCTCGGCGAAGCAGTGCATGACGCCGCCCGGCTCGTGCGCACCGCGCTCGCGCAGCGTGTCCATGGTGTCGGCCGCCGCCGCCCGGGTGTGGATCACCAGCGGCAGCGAGGTGCGACGTGCCGCCTCGATGTGGCGGTGAAAGCGTTGGTGCTGCCAGTCCAGCGCACCGCCGGCCCGTTCGGCAAGCGTTGCCTCCAGCTCGCCCTCGTGCCGGAAGTAGTCCAGCCCGGTCTCGCCGATCGCCACCACCAGCGGGTCCTCGGCCGAGGCGACCAGCTCGTCCACGCTCGGCTCGTGGCCTTCGGTGGTGCAGGGGTGCACGCCGGTGGAGGCACTCAGCCCGCCGTGGGCGCGCGCCAGCGCCAGCACCCGTTCGCGGTTCTCCCAGGTGGTCGCGATGGTCAGCACGTGAGCGACATCGTGCTGGACGGCGTTCTGTAGAATCGCGGCGAACGAATCCTCGAAGTCCGGGAAGTTCAGATGGCAATGCGAATCGACGAAGGTCATGCGGCCGGGTCGGATGCGGTACGTGAGGAGGCGCAGTCTAGCGAGGCGTCCACACCCTCGGCTGCGGCCCCGCCGGCGCAACTGTGTGCCGCCGGCGCCTCGGCGCCCGATGGCCGGATCCCGGCGCACCCGGACGCCTCGCCGGGCGACGTGGTCGCCTTGCTCGAATCGATGGGGCAGGCGGCGCGGTGCGCCAGCGCCACGCTGGCGGTGGCCGACACCGCGACCAAGAACCGCGCGCTGCTGGGCGCCGCCGATGCGATCGTCGAGCGTGGCGATGCGTTGCTGGCGGCCAACCGGGCCGACCTGGACGGTGCGCACGAGCGCGGCCTGGACGCGGCACTGCTGGATCGCCTGGAGCTGAGCGAGGCGCGCATCGATGCGATGGCGCAGGGGCTTCGCGACATCGCCGCCCAGGACGATCCGGTCGGTGCGCTGTCGGCCGACGTGCGACGCCCGTCCGGGCTGTCGATCGCACGCATGCGGGTGCCCATCGGCGTGATCGGCGTGATCTACGAGTCCCGGCCCAACGTCACCGCCGATGCGGCCGCCATCTGCCTGAAGTCCGGCAACGCGGTGATCCTGCGCGGCGGCTCCGAGGCCCGACGTTCCAATCGGGTCATCGCCGATGCGGTGCAGCATGGCCTGGCCACCGCCGGATTGCCGGCAGGCTGCGTGCAGCTGGTGCCCGTCACGGACCGGGCCGCGGTCGGTGCGCTGCTCGGCTTGCGCGAGCATCTGGACGTGGTCATCCCGCGCGGCGGCAAGTCGCTGGTGGCGCGCATCGCCGCCGACGCCACGGTGCCGGTCATCAAGCATCTGGACGGCATCTGCCACGTGTACATCGACGCAGGGGCCGACGTGGCGCGCAGCGTGGCGGTGGCGCTGGACGCCAAGACCTATCGCTACGGCATCTGCGGCTCGATGGAGACGCTGCTGGTGCACGTCGACATGGCCGCATCGGTCCTGCCCGCGCTGGGCGCAGCGCTTGCCGAGAAGGGTGTCGAGGTGCGCGCCTGCGAACGCACCCGGCAGCATCTGCCGGATGCCACCGCGGCCACCCAGGCCGATTGGGGCACCGAGTACCTCGGGCCGATCCTGTCGGTGCGCCTGGTCGACGACCTCGACCAGGCGATCGAGCACATCGCCACCCATGGCTCGGGCCACACCGACGCGATCGTGACCGAGTCGATCGGGCGCGCCCGCGAGTTCGTGCGCCGGGTGGATTCCAGCTCGGTGATGGTGAATGCCGCGACCTGCTTCGCCGACGGGGCGGAGTACGGCCTGGGCGCCGAGATCGGCATCAGCACCGATCGGCTGCACGTGCGCGGCCCGGTGGGCGTGCTGGGCCTGACCACCGAGAAGTACGTTGTCAACGGCGACTACACCACCCGCGGTGGGGGATGAGCCGGTCCCCGCCGTGATGCGCATCGGCCTGTTCGGCGGCACCTTCGATCCGGTGCACCATGGCCACTTGCGTTCGGCGCTGGAACTGCGCGAGGCCCTGTCGCTCACCACGGTGCGACTGGTGCCCAACCACCGGCCGGCGCACCGGGGGGCGACCCAGGCCAGCAGTGCCGATCGGCTGGCGATGCTGGAACAGGCGGTGCGGTGCGTGCCAGGACTGGACGTCGATGCGCGCGAGCTGCAGCGCGACGGGCCGAGCTACACCGTCGACACCCTCGAGGCGCTGGCCGACGAGCATCCGCGGGCGGTGCTGGTGTTCTTCATGGGCCTGGACGCGTTCAACCACTTCACCGACTGGCACCGTCCGGAGCGCATCCTGGAGCTGGCGCACCTGGTGGTGATCGATCGGCCGGGCGCCGAGCTTGCCGAGTCCGCCGGCACCTTGCTGCAACGTCAGCGACAGGCCATCGGCGATCGCATCGAGCAGGCGCGTGCCGGGGTGATCGAGCGCCGTGCGCTGACGCGGCTGGAGATATCGGCCAGTCGAATCCGGCGCGACGTGGCGGCCGGTCTGGACGTGCGCTTTCTGCTGCCCGCGCAGACGAGGGCGTATATTGTCGACAAATGCTTGTACCGCACGGATTCTGCCCCGACCTTGACGGCATGATCCGGAACGTCCCCTCAACCGGTGCCGATCTTGCCTCGGCCGGAGTCGCCCTATAGCCGCTTCACCGCACGACAGCGCAGCCGTTCTGCGCCTCGCCACCGATGCGCTCGATGACCTGAAGGGTGTCGACATCGTAGCGATCGACATCCAGGACAAGACCAGCATCGCCGATGCCATGCTGGTGTGCACCGGAACCAGCCAGCGGCACGTCAGCTCGCTCGCCGAGAACGTGCGCGTGGTGCTCAAGGGCGCCGACCATCCGCCGCTGGGCATCGAGGGCAACGACGGCAGCGATTGGGTGCTGGTCGACCTGGGCGATGTCATCGTGCACGTGATGACCGAGGAGATGCGCGAGTTCTACGCGCTCGAGAAGCTGTGGTCGGTCGGACCGGACATCGCCGCCGACGAGATGAGCGCGCCGCCGGCGCAGGCACTGCACTCGGTCTGATACCGGTCGTTGGTCGCGTGAAGCTGACGCTGCACGCCATCGGGCGGCGCATGCCGGCCTGGACCGAGACCGGCGCGGCCGAGTACGCCAAGCGGTTGCCCGGCGCCTGGTCCTACCGGCTGCTCGAACACCCGCAGGCCAAGGGCGACACGGCAGCGGTGCGCAGCCGTCGCGAAGCCGAAGCGCTGCTGGGCGGCATCGATGGCCGCGATCATGTCGTGGCGCTCGATGAGCGCGGTCGCTGTCACGACAGCTGCGCGCTGGGCGCACGGCTGGAACACTGGCAGAGTCTCGGCAAGGGGCTGGCGCTGGTGATCGGCGGACCGGACGGACATGGCGAGGCGCTGCTGGGGCGCGCCGACGAGCGCTGGAGCCTGTCGCCTGCCACCTTTCCGCATCCGCTGGTGCGCGTGCTGGTGCTCGAGCAGCTGTACCGCGCCTGGTCGCTCAACGCCAATCATCCCTATCACCGGGGCGGCGAGCGCGGCCGGTGACCGTGCCCACCGAGCCCGCCCTGGTCCTGGCCTCCGGCTCGCCGCGACGGCTGGCGCTGCTGCAACAGCTCGGCCTGCAACCGAGCGTGCAGGTCCCCGATGTCGACGAGCGGGCACGGCCCGACGAGTCGCCGCAGGATCAGCTGCTGCGACTCGCTCGTGCCAAGGCCGACGCGGTGGCCATCTCCCGGCGCGCCCCGGCGGTGGTGCTGGGCGCGGACACGCTGGTGCTGCACCAGGGCCGGGCGTTGGGCAAGCCGCGCGATCGCGACGACTTCCTGGAGAGCTTCGCTGAGCTGTGCGGCAGCGTTCACACCGTCAGCACGGCGGTGGCGGTGCGTACCGAGGATCGCTGCGCCTGCCTGGTGGTCAGCAGCCAGGTTCGGCTGTGCGCGGTGACGCGCGAGCAGGCGATCGCCTACTGGGCCAGCGGCGAGCCGGCCGACAAGGCCGGTGGCTACGCCATCCAGGGCCGCGGCGGCCGATTTGTGGAGTCGCTGAACGGCAGCTACAGTAACGTCGTCGGACTGCCGCTGTTCGAGACCGCCCGGTTGCTTGTCGATGCGGGCGTGGAACTGGATCGGGCGGCTGTTCTGCCTGCGCCCACCGTCGCGACCTGATCGCCCCTCACGCCCGTCCGGACCTGTCATGAGCGAGGAACTGCTGATCAACGTGACGCCGCAGGAGACGCGCGTCGCCACGGTCGAGAACGGCATGCTGTCCGACATCTGGATCGAGCGTCAGGAGAAGCTCGGTCTGGTCGGCACGATCTTCCAGGGCACGGTCAAACGCGTGCTGCCGGGCATGGAGGCCGCCTTCGTCGACATCGGCCTGGAGAAGGCGGCGTTCCTGCACGTGTCCGATCTGATCGACGCCCACGATGTCGACGAGCAGGGCAACCGCACCCTGAAGCCGATCGCGCGGCTGCTGCGCGAAGGCCAGACCTTGGCGGTGCAGGTGGTCAAGGACCCGCTGGGCTCCAAGGGCGCGCGCGTGAGTGCCAGCCTCACCGCGCCCTCGCGCTTCCTGGTGATGATGCCCTACGAGCGCACCGTCGGTGTGTCGACCCGCATCGAGGCCGAGACCGAGCGGCTGCGGCTGCGCGAGCTGATCGAGACGCTGCGCGCCGACAGCCCGGACGGGCACGACCCCGGGTCACCGGTCGGCTTCATCGCCCGCACCGCCGCCGAGGGGGTCGGCGAGGAGGCCTTGGCGGCGGACATGCGCTATCTCGAGCGGGCGTGGGCGCGCATCCGGGCACGGCGCGCCGATGCCACCCCCGGCAGCGTCATCTTCCGGGACCTGCCGCTGGTCGAGCGCATGCTGCGCGATGGGGCGCGTGGCTCGATGGAGCGGGTGCGCATCGACTCGCGCGAGACCTGGCAGCGCTGTCGGCAGTTCTGCGAGGAGTTCGTGCCCGAGCTTGCCGATCGGCTGGAGCACTATCCGGGCGAACGCCCGATCTTCGACCTGCACGGTATCGAGGACGAGATCACGCGTGCGCTGGAGCGGCGCGTGACGCTGAAGTCCGGCGGGCACCTGGTATTCGACCAGACCGAGTCGATGACCACGATCGACGTGAACACCGGCGCCTTCGTCGGGCGTCGCAACCTCGAGGAGACCATCTTCAAGACCAACCTGGAGGCGGCCCAGGCCATCGCCCGGCAGCTGCGGCTTCGCAACCTGGGCGGCATCATCATCATCGACTTCATCGACATGAGCGTCGAGGAGCACAGGCGTCAGGTGATGCGCGCGCTGGAGAAGGCCCTGGAGCGCGATCCGGCACGCACCCAGGTGTCCGAGGTCAGCGCGCTGGGGCTGGTCGAGATGACCCGCAAGCGCACGCGCGAGAGCCTGGAGCAGGTGCTGTGCAACGAGTGCCCGTCCTGTCACGGGCGCGGCATGCTCAAGTCGGTGGAGACCGTGGGCATCGAGATCACGCGCGAGATCATCCGTCAGGTCCGCCAGTTCGACATCGTCTCGGTGACCGTGCTGGCCGCCGGTGAGCTGGTCGAGTGGTTCACCGAGGAGCGCTCCGCGGAGCTGGCCGAGCTGGAGGTGTTCGTCGGGGTGCCCATCCGGCTGCAGGGCGAGCAGTACTACGGTCGCGAGCAATACGACGTCGTGCTCCAGTAGTGGCGGCCGCGCCTTCGCCCTGCGGGGCCGACGACCCCGATCCCGATCGGCTGCCCGACCCGTCAGGCACCGCCGCGCGCGCTCACACGGGTGCGGGTGTGCGAGCCGTGGCCGGCACGCTGGCGCCGCTGTCGCGGGTGCTGCTCACGCTGATCGGCGTGCTGCTGATCGGTGTGGCGCTGCTGACGCTCGCCGCCCGGCTGGGGCTGCCGTTCGTGGCGGGCTACAAGGACGACATCGAAGCCTCGCTGAGCGAGACGCTCGGCCAGCCGGTCGCCATCGAGCGTCTCGCGCTGGCGTGGCGCGGCAGCGGTCCGGTGCTGGATGCGCAGGGGCTGGCGATCGGCAAGCCGTCCGGCACGCGCATCACGGTGGACGCTGCGCTGATCGACCTGCACGCCTTCGCCTCGCTGTGGCGACGGCACCTGGTGCTGAACGAACTCACGCTGGTCGGTGCCGAGCTGCAGCTGGTGCGCTTCGGCGCCGGTCGTTACGCGCTGCGCGGCGTGGGCGAGCGACCTGGCCGGGACGAGGTGGCGGACCGCCAGGCGAGCGAGGATCCGCTGCAGAGCGCTCGCTGGTTGTTCAACGCCGGGCGGGTCGGTCTGGTCGACAGTCGCCTGCTGTTCATCGATCGACCCTCGGGCCAACGGGTAGCGCTCAGCGCGCTGTCGGTGGTGGCGCAGAACGATGACGATCTGCATCGCCTGCGCATCGATGTCGACCTGCCCGACGAGCTGGGCGAGCGCATCGAGCTCGGCGTCGACCTGGCGCCGATCGGATCGCGGACCACGCTCTCATCGCTGAAGGCGGACCTGCACCTGCGCAGCAATCGCGTGGCGCTCGCCGCGCTGGGCGAGTGGCTGCCGGCGCTGGGCGTCGCCCCGGCCGCCTCGTCGCTGTCGGGTCGCATCGATGCGTCGCTGGCGACCGAGCTGTGGGGACGCATCGAGAAGGGACGGCTGCGCCACCTGCGCGGACGCCTGGAGCTGGCCGATGTGCGCGACATCACCGGCGCCTTGCCCCGCGGGGTGCCCGATGCGTTGAACCTGCCGATCCGGGTCCAGCTGGACGAGCAGGGTCGCTGGCAGCTCGATGCCGATGGCAGCGAAGTGGTGCGGGGCACCCAGCGGTTGCGGATCGATCGGCTGCGTGCCGGACTGGACCCGTCGCAGACCCCGCTGCGCTGGCACATCGCGGCCCGTGGCCCGGTCATCGAGGGCGAGGGTGGTGGTCAGCCGCTGGATCTGCTGGCCGGCCTGGCCGCGCTGGTGCCGCCAGCGCTCGCACCCGGTGCGCTCGGTTGGGTCACGCAGGCGCGTCCGCAAGGCGACCTGCACGCCTGGCGCATCGATCTGGCCTCGCCGTCGCAGGGCCGGACCCGCCCGGTGCTCGGCCTGGACGCCGATGTCCGGGCGCTTCGCCTGCAACCGGTGGGCGGCGTGCCAGGGGTGGACGCGCTGGACGTGACGCTGCAGCTGAGCGGGCGGACCGGGCGCCTGGGCGTTCGCCCGGCCGATCGGATCGAGGGGGGCGATGTGCGTCAGGCGCGGGTGTTCGCTCCGAGATGGCGTAGCGACGCCCTGACGTTGAGCGCGCTGGATGTCGATCTGTCGATCGAGCGCCTGGCCGGCAACGGCTGGCGCCTGGGCGGCCCGGTGTCGGTGGCCAGCAACAGCTTCGAGGCGGATGCCCGTGTGGCCGTCACGTTGGACGCCGACCCCTCGCCGCTGGTGGACGTGCACGGCAGCTTCGCGCTGGGCGATGCCCGAGATCTGCCCGCGTTGCTGCCTGACCGATTGCTGGGCAGCGACACGAGCGCCTGGTTCGAGCGCGCCTTCCAGGGCGGCTCGGCCAGCGATGGGCAACTGCTGCTGTTCGGCCGGGTCGCGGACTTTCCGTTCGAGCGTGGCGAAGGGGTCTTTCGGGCCGATGCGCGGGTCGAGGCACTGACGCTGGACTGGTTGGCGGAGTGGCCGGTGGCCAGCGAGCTGCGCGGACGCGTCTCGGTGGACGGGGTATCGGTGCGTTCCCGGGCCCAGGGCGGACGGGTCGGGCAGATGACCATCGATCGGGCCACGCTGGCGATCGACGACCTGCGCGCGCCTCATCTGGAGCTGGACGCCTCGGGCGGGTCCGGCGCCGCCGCCCTGCTGACGTTCGCCACGCAGGGCCCGCTGGCCTCGATCCTGGCGCCGGCGTTCGAGGGTGCCAGCGGCGCCGGACGGGTCGGCATGGACCTGCGCGTGGCCGCACCGCTGAGCGATGCCGCCTTTCGGCGCCACGGTCCGTTGGCGGTGGACGGCTCGCTGTTCTTCGATGGCAATCGGCTGGGCTTCGCCCAGGCCGACATCGAGCTGGAGCAGGTGACCGGAGGCGTCTCGTTCGACCAGGACGGTGCGCGCATGAATCGGGTGCGTGCCACCTGGCTGGGGCGGCCGCTGCGCCTGGATGCGAACACCGCCGGCGAAGGCGTCGAGCGCGCGATGACGCTCACCATGCAGGGCGTGATGGCCGCCGACGAGGTGCTGGCGCACCACGGTCTGCCGCTGGATCGGTGGGTCAGCGGGGCGTCGCCGTGGCGGGCACGGCTGCTCGTGCCGTTCGACACCGATCGGCTCGACCGCGAGGGCGTGACGCTGGTAGCCACCAGCGAGCTGGTGGGCACCCGCGTGCTGATGCCGGTGCCGCTGGGCAAGCCGGCCGATCGCCCGGCCCGCATCCAGGTCTCCACCGCGTTCCTGCCGGGCGAGCCGGTGGTGCGCTGGCGAGTCGCCCAGAACGGGGACGGGCTGCCGGACATCGAGGCGCTGGCCGATGTCGCCGGCGCCGAGCTGCTGTCGCTCTCGCTCGGATTGGGAGCGCTGCCGGCCGATCCCAGCGGCCGCCCGGGCATTCGCCTGGACGGGGCGGTGGACACGCTGGATGCGGACGGCTGGATCGAGGCGCTGGCCACGCTGATCGAGGACATCGAGGCGGCCGAGGCGGCGGTGCCCGATCAGGTCGAGCAACCGATCCTGGCGGTGTCCGGTGAAGTGCAGGTGAACGACATGACGCTGCGCCGTGCGCCGCTGGGCGAGGCGCGCCTGCGCATCGATACCGATGCGCGCTACCTGAACGTGGCGCTGGACAACCGCTGGATGAGCGGCAACCTGCGCTACCCGCGGCGCAGCGTCGGCCTGGACGGGCAGCTGCTGCCGCTCACCGCGCGGTTGGAGCGGGTGGACGGTCGGATCATCGATGCGTTGATGGGCGACTGGGACACAACGCCCGAGGCTGGCTCCGACGAGCCGGCCGGCGGCCCGGATCCTCGCACCCTGCCGCCGATCGAGGCGCGGATCGCCTCGATCGGCTGGGGGCCGCTGGAGGTGACCGAGCTCACCCTGCGCACCCGGCCCGCCGCGAGCGGGCTGGACGTCACCGCCATCGGCTTCACGCATCGGGACCTGCAGGTGTTCGGCGAAGGGCGCTGGCGGCTGGTCGATCCGCAGGCGTTCGACGCCGATGCGCGGCCTGACGCCCATCGCACCGCCCTGGCGATGACGGTGCAGAGCAGCGACTTCGAATCGGGGCTGGCCGGGATCGGCCTGTCGGACCTGCTCGGCGGCACCGCCGGTCGCGCCACCGCCACGATCGGTTGGCCGGGGCCGCTGTGGCTGCCGGATCTGGCGAGCCTGGACGGGGATCTGCAGCTGGCGCTGGAGCAGGGCCGGGTGGTGCCGCTCGAGCCGGGTGCCGGGCGCCTGATCGGCCTGTTCGCCCTGCAGACGCTGCCGCGCCGGCTGAGCCTGGATTTTTCCGACCTGATGCTGGACGGCCTGGCGTTCAACACGCTGGACGGCAGTGCCACCCTGGAGGATGGCGTGCTGGACACCTCGCTGCTGCGCCTGACCGGACCGGTCGGGGTGATCGACATCAGCGGCAGGACCGACCTGGTGGCGCAGACGCTCGAGCAGCGCATTACCGTGCTGCCCCGGGTCAGCGCCGCGCTGCCGATCATCGGCGCGATCTCGGGCGGCGCCAGTGCCGGCATCGGCGTGCTGGTCGCCGGTGGCCTGCTGAAGGCGCTGGGGGTCGACTTCGATCGCATCGGGTTGCGCGAGTACACCCTGGACGGACCGTGGGCCGAGCCGCGCCTGGAGCCTGCCTCGCGCTGAAGCGAGGCCTATCGGTGAGATGGCACGGCACGGCAGCGGCCCGGGCCACTAGTCGGCGGGCAGGGCGACCAGCGGCGCGGAGCGCCCCTCGGAGCTGAACACCACCGCACCGCTGGCATCGAGCGCCAGCGCCTCGGCCTGGGCCAGGCCGTGCGGCACGCTTCGCGACGGCGCCCGTGCCAGCGTGTCCGCCCAGGACTCTGCGCCGCGGCGGTCGTAGCGCAGCACATCGCGGTAGGTCAGCACCCAGGCATGACCGCGCGAGGCGTCCAGCGCCAGCCCGGTCGGGTAGCCCAGATCGACCCCGGCGACGGTGGCCGCCAGCCGCGCGAGCAGCCCGCCTGACGGTGCCAGGAACTCGCCCACCCGCTCGGCCACCGCGACCCGCCCCTCGCCCGGCCCGTCGCTCGGCCCGTCGCTCGGCCCGTCGCCCGGTTCCGGGTCGGCGCCTCGGGGTGTGCCGAGCGCCAGCCGGTACACCCCCGAGGCGCGCCGACTGCCATCGGCCTGCAGCGGCGGCTTGTCCAGCAGCCAGACCACGCCTTCGGACAGGCCCATCGCTTCCACGTCCCGCGCCCCGTCCGAGTAGCGATAGGCGATGCGTCGCACCGGCAGCGCCTCGCGGGGAGCGACGCCGTCCGGCGTCGAAGTCGGCACCGGCTCATCGACCAGCAGCAACGCCGACCGGGCGTGGCGCCGGCGGTTGTCGCCGGTCTCGCCGATGATCAGGGTGGCGACGCCGTCGATGATGCCGCCGTCCAGCGCCTCCCAATCGCGATTGACGGCCGCGATGTCGATCCGGCCCAGCGATTGGCCGGTCGCGTCCAGCGCGTGCAGCCGCGGTGCGTGGCCGCCGTCGTTGATCGCCCAGAACACGCCCTGACCGGACGGTGAGGCGGTCAGTCCGCTGGTCTCGGTCAGTGCCGGATCGCCCAGCCGGGTGCCCGGTGGCGGCAGCATCGACGCCGCGGCCGCCGATCGGACCGTCGTCACCTGCGCAGGCACGCCCGACCGTCCGGGTGCCGATTCGTGTCCGGGGGCCGATCGGATGGCCGACGGGGGCGGCGACGCCGTCGTTGCGCCGACGCAGCCGCCCAGCCAGCCGACGACCGATAGCCAAGCTGTCAGCCGGACAGTGAGCCGGATAGTGAGCCGGGCAGTGAGCCGAGCAGTGAGCCGGGCAGTGAGCCGGGCCGGGCGCACGGGAGTCAGTCCGATGGCTCGGGCTGGCGCCCGGCGCCGAGGGCGTCGCGTACCAGGCGGAACAGCTTGCGGGCCGCGGCCGGAGCGCGCCCGGCGGCGCGTTCGGCCAGGGCGGCCTGCTGCAGCTGGCGCAGTGCCTGGCGATCGATCTGGCGATACTCGCCCAGGAAGGCGGTCAGCGCCTGCGCCGGGGTCTCCGCCGGACCGTCTCCGAGCAGCCGATCGCGCCAGGCCTCGACCACATGATGGTCGTGCGCCTGGGCACGGGCCGCCTGGCGAATCTGCTCCAACGCCGCCTCGATCGGTGCGGTGTCCACGCGCCGCAACTGCTTGGCGACGTAACCTACCTGCCGCTTGCGCGCCCCGTGCGCGCGGATCCGGACCAGTTCCTCGATCGCGGCGCGCAGCGCATCGTCCATCGGCAGACGTTCGCGCTGGGCCGCGCTCAGCGCAGCGACGTCCTCGCCCAGACCGCGCAGCGCGAGCGCGTCGCGCTTCGCCTGACTCTTGCTGGGTTCTTCGAACGGGTCGTCGGACGGCTCGAGCGGATCGAAGGAGTCGGGCATGGTCGGCGTGGCGGCGGTCGCGGGTGCGGGGACGATTCGGTGGTCGGTGACGATCGGAAAGTGTTGTATTCCTGCGACAGTCGGTGTTTAATCACAACGCCTCTCCAACCCAGCAGCCGTCGCCGTCGATGTCGCGCGTCCTCCGTCAGGTCGTCATCATAGCGCCGATGGTCGTGGCGCCGGTCGTCCAGGCGGCCGAGCCGGTCGCGCCCTCGGGTCCGAGCGCCAGCGTCGAGCCCCTGCCGTTCATGCTGCTGGCCGCGGCCGATCCGTTCGCGCTGGACGCCGCCGAGCTCGACCCCATCCGCTTTTCCCGCGTGCCCGATCCCGACATCGCGCCGGACGCCCCACCGCGCTCGTTCGCACTCGGCGACGAGCACCGCACCGAGGTGTCGTTCCAGCTTCGCCCGCAGCGTCCGGACTTCTCGCGCGCCGGCCTGTACGGCCTGAACATGATCGGGCGCCCGCGCATCGCGGTCCACCATGTCGATCTGCACGCCGATCTGCCGGGCCTGAACGACGGCTTCGCCTATTCGGCCGGGGTGCGCATCGAGCACGAGGAGGCCGCCATCGACGGCACCGCCTACGTCAGCTCCAGCCTGCTCGGCCTGTCCTACGGCCGATTGGGTCGGTTGTGGTACGGCGGCATCGATGTGAACGTGGAGCGCTTTCGCGATGCGCAGGGCGTGAGCGATGCCTCCGAGGTGGTCTCGCTGGACGTCACCACCGGACGGCGGCTGGGAATCACCGGCCTGGGCGCCGATTCGCCGCTTTGGCTGCTCAGCGTGCACGGCAACATGGATCTGGAGCCGACCGCCGAGCTGCAGGAAGAGGTCGAGGCCAACTGGTTCCTGAACCCGCAGCTGTTCTGGCAGCACCCCGGCTTCACCTTCTCGGCGGGCATGCAGCTACCGGTGGCCCCGGTGCTGGACGACGACGAGGATGACCCGGACTACCGGCTGCGCGCGGTGTTCGAGAAACGCTTCCGCTAGTGGCCCGTTCGGGAAATAAGGTGAGCGTCACCTTATTTCCCGAACGGGCCACTAGGAAGGCGCTGCGTCCCGACGGTGTCGGCGCCTGGCGGCTCAGTCGGCCGCGACCGGCGCCTCGGGCTGAATCAGCGGAGCGTCGATCTCGGTGGTCGCGTTCTTCAGCGCGGTCAGTGTCAGACGGGCGACCAGCTCGTCACGCTTGAACTGCTCGATCTTGACCGGCATGTAGTCCAGCGTCGGTGCGAACCAGGTCACCGTCGAGCGGCTCGAGCCGTCGGCATTGCTGCGCAGCACGCGCACCGTCTCCAGCGTGCCCAGCGAGGTCTCCAGCGTCTCGGTGCCCTCGTCCTCGAAGATCACCGTCTTCAATCGGCCGCTGTCGAACACCTGATACTGGGTTCGCTGCTCGCCCTGGCGCAGCGCGCTCATCACCGCCAGGGTCACCGACAGCCTATCCAGGACCGGCTCGTCCAGCGGGAATTCGCCGTTCTTGCCGCGACGGGTCCATTCCAGCACGCCGGCTTCGCGATCGAAGGTGGCGTCCACCGCACGCCGCTTCTCCTCATCCTGACGGTAGGTGTAGCTGCGCGGCTGCAGGGCGAAGCCATCGTCGCGCTCAGGGAATTCGAGCAGGCTGGTTTCCTCGATGTTGCCCTTGCCGGTGAGCTTGAACACGCCGGTGGGGCGGGTGCGCAGCGTGTAGGTCCACAGCCCGGCATCCTGTTCGACCAGCGCCAGCGTGGCGCTGCCGGCGCTGAGCAGGTCGTTGCCGACCGTGTAGGTCACCTCGAACGGGGAGAGATCCTGGGCGCGCAGCAGGACCTCGTCCTGCGCCGAGACCGCGCCTGCGAACAGGCTGGTGCCCAGGACGAGCAATGCCGCGGGGGCGGCCAGTTTCAAGGTCTTCATCAGCATGACATCGGAATGGGGGTTCGACAGACCAGCGGTACGCTGCAACGGACGCGCCGTTTCAGCCCGCAGTGTGGGTCAGGCAACGCGATAATGCCTTGACGTATAGATCATGTTCACGCGACAGCACGCGTTCAGCGAGCGTGTCGGCGTCATCGTCCGGCAGGACCGGCACGCGCGCCCGGGCGATGACCGGTCCGGCATCCAGTTCGGCGGTGACCAGGTGGACGCTTGCGCCGTGCTCGAGATCGCCGGCCGCCAGGGCCTGCGCATGCGTGTCCAGCCCCGGGTGGCGCGGCAGCAACGAGGGATGGATGTTGAGCATGCGTCCGGCAAAACGTTCCACCAGCGGCGCACCCAGCACGCGCATGAAGCCTGCCAGCACCACCCAGTCCGGCCGGCCCGCATCGATGGCGTCGCCCAGCGCCTGGTCGAAGTCCTCTCGGTGAGCGAAGCGGCGGTGCGGCAGCACGACGGTGTCGATCCCGCGTCGGCTCGCCGCCGCCAGCGCCGGCGCATCGGCCACGTTGCTGATGACCCGCACCACGCTGGCCGGCAGACGTCCGTCCTCGCAGGCATCGGCGATGGCCAGCATGTTGGAGCCGCGTCCGGAGACCAGTGCGACCAGACGGGCGGTCACGAACCGTTCGCGACGACCCGACCGATCGGGCGCGCCGGCTCGCCCAGCGCCTGGAACGTCTCGAGCAGTGCCTCGACCCGGTCCTCGGCCACGACCAGCACGAAGCCGATGCCGTTGTTGAAGGTGCGGCGCATCTCGGCCGCCGACACGCCGCCGTAATGGGCCAGCCAGTCGAACAGGGCAGGTCGACGAAGTGCCTGTTCGTCCAGTTCGGTGCCCAGTCCCTCGGGCAGCACCCGCGGCAGGTTCTCGGTCAGGCCGCCGCCGGTGATGTGCGCCATGGCGTGCACCGCCGGGCCGAGCGCGGGATCGTCCAGCACGGCGAGCACGCTCTTCACGTACAGGCGGGTGGGCGCGAGCAACACCTCGCCGAGCGTACCGCCGGGCAGCGGATCGGCCCGTGTCCCGGCACGGCCGCCGCGCTCGCCCGGCAGCTGTGCGACCAGCTCGACGAACGGTCGGTGCAGCACCCCCTCGGGCAGGCGCTCCAGGATCTTCCTGATCAGCGAATAGCCGTTGCTGTGCGCACCGCTGGATGACAACCCGATCAGCACGTCCCCCTCGGCGACCCGGCCGCCATCGACGATCGCCTCCTTCTCCACCACCCCGACCGCAAAGCCTGCCAGGTCGTAGTCGCCCGCGGCGTAGAGTCCGGGCATCTCGGCGGTCTCGCCGCCCAGCAGCGCCATGCCGCTGCGCACGCAGCCCTCGGCGATGCCGGCGATCACCGCACTGGCCACCTCGACGTCCAGCGAGGCGCTGGCGTAGTAGTCCAGGAACCACAGCGGTTCGGCCCCGCTGACCAGGATGTCGTTGGCGCACATGGCCACCAGGTCGATGCCGATGGTGTCGTGTCGATCCAGCTCGATCGCCAGGCGCAGCTTGGTGCCGACCCCATCCGCGCCGGAGACCATCACCGGCCGCCGGTAGCGTTCGACCGGCAGCTCGAACAGGCCCCCGAAGCCACCGATGCCGCCCAGCAGTCCGGCCCGGGCGGTACGGGCCACGTGGGGCTTGATGCGCTGCACCAGCGCCTCGCCGGCATCGATATCGACCCCGGCGTCGCGGTAATTCAGCGCGCGGGTCTGAGCGTCATCGTCCAAGGGGTATCGGGGCAGGCGCCGGGTGTCGTGCGATGATACGCGGATGGTAACGCTCGCACGCACTCCGGCGCTCCTGCTCTGGCTCCTGGTCATGGCCGTGATGCCTTCGTCGCTATCGGCCCAGGTCGATGCGTTCAGCGTCGAGGTGGCGGTGGCCGATCGCGGCGATGACGAGCGTCGCTCGGCCTACGCCAGCGCGCTCAGGGACGTGCTGCTGGCCAACAGCCCGGACAAGACGCTGATGAATCGAGACGAGGTGCGCCTGGCACTGACCGAGGCCGAGCCCTACGTGCAGACCTACAGCTACCGGGTTCCCGAGCCGGGCACCGCGATCCCGGTGGAGACCCCGCTCACCGAGCGGGTGCGCGCCTCGGGCGAGGCCACCGCACTGCTGCTGGTGCGCTTCGACCGGGAACGCGTGCTGGACCTGATGAGCGGTCGGGAGGAGACCATCGCTGCCGATCCGGGGCAAGCGGGGCCCGGAGGCGATCCGTTCGCCCGGGTATCCACCGCGTTGGTCTGGCTGCTGATCGATGAAGGCTCGCGAACCATCCGCGGCAGCGATGCCGATGCCGGCAAGGTCCGCGATCGGTTGCGCGAGCTGGCCGGTGGTGCCGGCGTGTCGCTGGTCTTTCCGCAAGCGCGGCCCGAAGCCGGCGTCAGCGCCGAGAGCCTGCTGGGCGCCGAGGCGATCCGCACCCTGGACGAGACGGCGATTCGCGAGGCCTCGCTGCGCCAGCGGGTGGACGTGGTGCTGGTGGGGCATCTGTCGCGCCGCGACGCCTTCGATGCCCGGGCCGGGCAAGGCGAAGACGCCGCCGAGGACTCCGAGCGGGCCGAGGCCGGCTCGCGCGTGCGGCGCGCACCCGGTGCCGGGCGCGCCTCGCGCGAGGGGGACGGTGGCTGGCAAGGGGCCTGGGCGCGCATCGCGGACACCCGGGCCGAGCGCACCGACACCGAGGCCGAACGGCTCGACGACGTCCTGTCGTCCGGCATCGCCTGGCTGGTCAACGATCCGACGCTGGGCAAGCCGACCGACTACGACTACGGCGGCGAGGGTTCGGACACCGAGGCGCTGGTGCGATTTCTGGGCATCGCCTCGCTGGCCGAATACGCCGCGGTGCTGAATCTGCTCGAGTCGCTGCCGGGGGTGTCGAATGTCTATCCCAAGGAGGCGGCCGGAGACGAGATGACGTTCGCGATCCTGCCGCGCAGTGCCCTCGGTGCGCTGGGCCGGACCGCGAACGAGACCGACTGGCTGCGTCGTTCGAGCGCGCCGGGCGGCGATGAGGTCAGCGACCTGGCTCGCAACGCCGAGCTGACCTTCGACGTGCTGCGCTAGCCTGCGTCCCGCTCGCATGCATCCGCAACTCACGCTGGCCTTCGAGAGCGCGCCGGCCAAGTCCTTCGACACCTTCCACGTCGCCGCCGAGGCGGAGCTGGCCACGCGCAGCATCGAGGCGTTCGCGCAGGGCACGCTGGAGGAGCGGCAGATCTACCTGTGGGGGGCCGGCGGTGCGGGCAAGTCGCATCTGCTGGCGGCAGCGTGCCGCATGGTCAGTGCCGCAGGCTATCGCACCGCCTACCTGCCCGGCGAGCTGATCAGCCAGCCCACCGCGCTGGAGGGTCTGGAGAGCATGGACCTGGTGTGCCTGGACGACCTGCAGAAGCTGGACCGGGCCGCCGAGACGGACCTGGCGCGCTGCATCGACCGGTGTCGCCAGTCCTCGGCCCGGTTGCTGTTCGCCGCGGACCGTCCGGTGGAGCAGCTGGACATCGCGCTGCGCGACCTGGCCACGCGGTTGAACTGGGGGCCGGTCTTTCACATCGAGACGCTGTCCGAGACAGCGCTGGTGGAAGCGGTCAGGGGCGAGTTCCTGCACCGTTCGCTGGAGGCTGCCGACGAGGTCCTGCGCTGGCTGATCCGGCACTACCCGCGCGACATGGCCTCGATCAAGCAGCTGGTGGCCACGCTGGACGCCGCCTCGCTGTCCGAGCAGCGTCGCATCACGATCCCGTTCATCAAGCAGGTGCTGGAGCGGCAGCAACCGGCCGTTCGACCGGACGAGACTCAGGCGCCCGGCGGCTCCATTGCCGGCTCCGGAGCCGGCTCCGAGGCGGTGTAGCGCGCCACCATCGAGCTGCCGACGAACAGGGCGGCCGACAGCAGCGTCAGCATCACGCCCAGCCAGGTGTCTCCCTGGCGCGGATTGGCCCAGGCATCGATGCCGCCGGCGAAGTAGAACATCGCCAGGAAGCCGACCCACTGGTGGGTGTAACGCCGGTTGTTCAACAGCCCGCGCAGCGGTAGCAGCAACGGCCCCACCAGCAGCAGGATCGGCAGGGCCCGCGGCAGCAGCTCGGGCGGCGAGATGAACACGAACCAGGCGGTCAGCAGCGCGATCAGACCCAGGTGGCCGGTCAGCGTCAACACGCGGCCGATGCCGGCCAGGCGAGGGTCGGCCTTGCGCTTGGCAAGACGTGCCGCCTTCTTCCCGGCCTTCTTGCGCTCACGCTCCGCGCGTTCGTGTTCGCGCAGCGCCTGGTGCTCGGCGCGCGTCGGACGCGGCGGTGCCGGCTCGCTCATGCGCCACCGGCCTCCTTGAGCGCCTTCGCGGTGCGGGCCACCCGCTCGCCGAGCGCTGTGCACAGCGCTGCCTCGTCCTCGTCCAGCGCTCGCTTGCCGTCGCTGCCCGCCAGGTGGCTGGGTCCGTAGGGCGTGCCGCCACCGGAGGTCTTCGACAGCGCCGGCAGCGTGTAGGGCAGGCCGCAGATCAGCATGCCGTGGTGCAGCAGCGGCAGCATCATCGACAGCAGCGTGCTCTCCTGCCCACCGTGCGGGCTGCCGGTGCTGACGAACGCCCCGGCGGGCTTGCCCGCCAACGTGCCCCCGAACCACTGCTCGGTGGTGCCGTCCAGGAAGTGCTTCAGCGAGGCGGACATGTTGCCGAAGTGCGTCGGGGTGCCCAGGATCAGCGCATCGCAATCGGCCAGCATCGACGCCCGGGCATAGGGTGCCCCCTGATCCGGCACTTCGGGGGTACGGGCGCTGCTGGTCGGGCCGACCTTCTCGGCAGCGCGCAGTACCGCCTCGCAGCCGGGCACGCCATCCACGCCGCGCGCCACGCGCTGCGCCATGGCGGCGGTGTTGCCGCCGTTGGTGTCATAGACGATCAGGACGCGGGTCTCGTTCATGCCCCGGAGTGTGTCACAGCCCTCAAGCGGTTCGTGACCGGCCCCGGAGCTTGGGCGCATTCGTTAACGCGATCGCTCACCGCGCCGATAGCCGGGCACCTTCCCCATCCACCGAGTCCGCCTTGCTGACCGAGAATGCCAGACGCTTTGCCGATCCGTCGACCGGTCGCCTGGATCTGGCGGCGGTCCTGGACGGGCTGCTGATCGATGGCCTGATCGAGGAGTCGGCCGCGCAGTTGCTGCGCTCGATCGGCGGCAACGACCGGGGCGCCCAGCGCGGTCCGCTGGAGCGCATCGCCGCCAGCGGCTGGCACTCGGCTCGCGAGGCCGACAAGCCGATCGATCTGGACTTCCTGACCCGCTGGCTGGCCGCCAAGGTCGATCTGCCCTGGAAGCGCATCGATCCGCTGGCCATCGACGTCACCTCGGTCACCGCGGTGATGTCGCACGCCTACGCCACCCGCTTCAACATCATCTGCATCGAGGCCGGCAAGGACGAGGTGGTGATCGGCACCGCCGAGCCGTTCTACGAGGAATGGCGCACCGAGCTGCAAGGGGTGCTGAACAAGCAGATTCGTCTGGTCATCTGCAATCCGCAGGACATCCGGCGCTACCTGTCCGAGCTGTACCAGATGTCCAGGTCGGTGCTGGGCGCGAAGAAGGACACCGCCCGTCAGTCCAGCGCGGTGCAGAACCTCGAGCAGCTGATGGACCTGGGCCGCGGCGGCAAGCTGGAGGCCAACGACAGCCACGTCGTCAGCATCGTCGACTGGCTGCTGCAGTACGCCTACGAGCAACGCGCCTCGGACATCCACCTGGAGCCGCGTCGCGAGACGGGTGCCGTGCGCTTTCGCATCGACGGGGCGATGCAGCAGGTCTACGAGATGCCGGCCAGCGTGATGGCGGCGGTCACCTCGCGGCTGAAGATCCTGGGTCGCATGGACGTGGCCGAGAAGCGCCGTCCGCAGGATGGACGGTTGAAGACGCGCAACGCGGAGCAGAAGGAGGTGGAGCTGAGGATCTCCACGATGCCGACCGCGTTCGGCGAGAAGATGGTGATGCGCATCTTCGACCCCGAGGTGCTGGTCAAGGATCAGGCAGCGCTCGGCTTCGATGCGCGCGAGGCGGGCATCTGGAACGACATGATCCGCCAGCCCAACGGCATCGTGCTGGTGACCGGCCCGACCGGTTCGGGCAAGACCACCACCTTGTATTCCTCGCTGCAGCTGCTGGCCACCAGCGATGTCAACGTGTGCACCATCGAGGATCCGATCGAGCTGGTGGTGCCGGCGTTCAACCAGATGCAGGTGCAGCACAACATCGACCTGGACTTCGCCGCCGGGGTGCGCACGCTGTTGCGCCAGGATCCGGACATCATCATGGTGGGCGAGATCCGCGACATCGAGACCGCGCAGATGGCGGTGCAGGCGGCGCTGACCGGCCACCTGGTGCTGGCCACGCTGCACACCAACGACGCCGCCTCGGCGGTCACCCGGTTGCTGGAACTGGGCGTGCCGTACTACCTGATCCGCTCCACGCTGATCGGCGTGATCGCGCAGCGGCTGGTCCGCACCCTGTGCCCGCACTGCGTGACCACCGGCGACATCGACCCCGAGCAGTGGTCCAGCCTGATGGCGCCCTGGAAGTCCGCCCCGCCCGAACGGGTGCAGCGCCCGGGGGGGTGCCTGGAGTGCCGCGACACCGGTTTCCTGGGTCGCGCCGGCATCTACGAGCTGTTGCAGATGACGCCGGCGGTCAAGGAGATGGTTCGCCCCGACACCGATATCGAGCTGCTGCGCCGGCAGGCCTTCAAGGACGGCATGCGCCCCTTGCGGGTGTCGGGCTTGTCGAAGGTGTCGCAGGGACGCACCACGGTCGAGGAGATCCTGAAGGTGACGCCGGCGCCGTTGCTGGGGTAGGCGGGCAAGACATCGATGCGTCGGCGCAGTCCACCGACGACGGCGAGCGCGGGGTATCCGCCCGGTGGTGATGACGCCGCCGTTCGCCTCGGTCTTGCCTGGTTCATCCGGGCGCACCCGCGATGTCGCTTACCGGGTCCGGCGGGCCCCCGAACTCGTCCGTCCGGGCCGTGCCCGTTCCGAACTAGCCGTGCTGCGCGCCTAGCTCGTCGGCCACCGTCGCGCCCCGCTCGCCCATCGGCTCGCGCTGCCCGGTGGTGGTGTCCTTGGCGGTCTGGTGCTCCATCTCGGCGTTCAACTCGCCACCCATCACCAGCACCACCACCACCAGCCACAACCAGGTGAGAAAGCCGACGATGGCGCCCAGGCTGCCGTAGGTCTCGTTGTAGCTGCCGAAGTTGGCGACGTACCAGGTGAAGGCGGCCGACACCAGCACCGCCACGATGCCGGCGAACACCGCCCCGGGGGTGATCCAGGACCACTGCGGGCTTTCGCGCGACGGTCCGTAGCGATACAGCACCGCCATGAACACGATCAACGCGGCCAGCGCGATGACGGCGGTCAGCGCGTTGACCATCCACGTCGGCAGTTGCACGCCGATCATCGCCTGGAACGAGGTGAACAGCGTGTTGAACGCGAGCAGCGCGAGGATGCCGATGATCGAGCAGACCGTGATCGCCAGCGTGACCAGCGTCAGGCGCACGAAGCCGCGATCCTCGGTCTCGTCATAGGCCACGTTCATCGCCTGGAACATCGCCTTCATGCCGGCATTCGCGCTCCACAGCGCCAGCGCCAGCGAGATGGCGAACGCGATGCCCAGGGAGCTGTCCTGCGCGTTGGCCAGCCGTTCGATCTGTGCGGTCAGGATGTCCATGCCGCCGCCGGGCATGATCTGCCCGAGCGCCTCGGTCTGGGAGGCGATGTCGGCCGGATCCAGTATCAAGCCGTAGACCGATACCAGGGCTGCGAGCAACGGGCCCAGGGCCAGCAGCAGATAGAACGTCACCCCCGCCGATACGAGCATCACCCGATCGTTAGTGATCTCGTCCTTGACCCGGAAGGCGATGTCCTTCCAGCCGGAGGCAGGTATGCCGGACGGTGCCCGGGCGTCGCGCCCACGTCCGGACGGTAACTCCTGCCCACCAGCGTGTCGATCCTGCGGGTACGTCGTCCTGTCCATCGTCTTGTCGCCTGCGTGCGTGCCCTCTGCACGGATGCCCGCAGCTTGCCCGGACGCGCGCAGGCATCGTGCGTCATGTGATGCACCCTGAAAAATGCCCACGCGTTCATGCATTTGCTGCCATCGCGCAGCGTTCGACCCGGACACGCCGAACAAAAGCTGAACTCGGCGCAAACCCTTTTCGCGGACCGGCGTTAATCAGGGCAAGAGGGACGAGCGGCCGATCAGCGGCACATCGGGATCCTCTTCCATCCACGACACCCCGGAGATACCCCCATGATCAAGCAAGCCTTCGCCGCCACCGTCCTGAGCCTGACCGCTCTGTCCGCCGCCGCCGGCGGCCACGGCAGCCAGGTCAACGGTGACCTGGACCTGGACGTGAACATGAACAACGCGGTGTGCGCCGCGCTGGGCAACGACAACCAGTGCGCGGTGCGCGCCGGCACGATCGACAGCAGCAAGATCGGCAGCCACGCAACGATCCGGGTGCACGCCGACGAGGCGGTGGCGGTGGCGCAGGGCAGCACCAACGCCGCCCAGATCAACCTGGGCGTGATCAAGGACAGCAAGATCGGCGGCTCGGCGGACATTCACGTCACCGCCAACAGCCTGGTGGCGGTGGCCGTGGGCACCGACAACAGCGCCGAGATCAGCTTCGGCACGGTGAAGTAGGAACGAGCCGGGGAGGCGGCGGTGTCGCGCTACACCGTCGCGTCATCCCCCCAGACGTCCACCAGGCGCCGGTCGCGCCCGCAGCCCCACCGGTAGGCCTTGTAGCGCACCGGGCTCTTCTTGTAGAAGTCCTGGTGGTGGATCTCGTCGCCTGCGATCGGGTGGAAGGTGGCGGCCGGCAGGATCGGCGTCACGACCGTCTGCTGCGCGAACCGGTCGACCACCTGCTGCTTCGAGGCCTCGGCCAACGCCCGCTCCTCATCGTCGGCCACGAAGATGGCGCTGAGGTAGCTCGGCCCCTTGTCGCAGAACTGGCCGCGGCCATCGAACGGGTCGATGTTCACCCAGAAGTGGTCCAGCAGATCCTGGTAGCTGACGATCTCGGGGTCGTAGGTGATCTCGACCGCTTCGTAGTGGCCGGTGTGATCGCCGCCGTAGGTCGGGTTCTCGGCGGTGCCGCCGGTGAACCCCGACACCGCTTCGCTGACCCCCTGCAGCGCCTCGAAATCCTTCTCCATGCACCAGAAGCAACCGCCGGCGAACACGGCGGTGTCGGCCTGGACGGTGCTCGTCAGCAGGGCCGAGGTGCACAGGAGGGTCGTGAGCAGGCAGTGCTTGAAGGGGTTCATGGCAGGACCTGAAGGGAGCCGGATCGCTCGAGTCTACGATCGCGCGCGGCCCGAATGGTTGCACCGGCCATTGATGCCTCCTCGGGCAAGGGGATTCCAGCTCGTCGGTGGCACGCGCCGTCCCGCAGTTTGTTACCTTCTGCCCCATGAACGCGACCCCCGCCGCCCCGATCGACTGGTCCCCCGAGGCCTACGCCCGCTTCGGCGAGCATCCGCAGGTCACCCGCCACGGCTACCACACCCTGCCGTTGTTCGAAGACGATGCGCTGGAGGCCCTGCTGGAGAGCTATCCGGCCCGGCGGCTGCAGTGCTACACGATGGGCACCGATCCGACCCGCAACGCGGATTGGCGGCACGTGGACATCGACCCGGACACCTCGGGTGCGGATCTGCTGCGTGCGGTGCGCAACGGTCGGTTGTGGTTGAACCTGACCTGCATCGAGCAGCTGGTGCCCGCCTACCGCGAGCTGATCGACGGCATGTACGCGCATCTGGCCACGCATTGCCCGCACCTGGAGAACCCGCGCGGCACCCACAGCGCGCTGTTGATCAGTTCGCCCGGTGCACAGGTGTACTACCACCTGGACGCCGAACCGAACATGCTGTGGCACCTGCGCGGGCGAAAGCACGTGTGGCTCTATCCGGCGATGGATCCGGAACTGGTCCCGCAGGATTACCTGGAGGACATCTTTGCCGGAGAAAAGGGCGAGAACCTGCCGTACCGGCCGGATTTCGATCAACGCGCCCAATGCCACCTGCTGGAGCCGGGCGATGCGGCCAGCTGGCCGCACAACGCCCCGCACCGCATCGTCAACCTGGACATGAACGTCTCGCTGGCCACCAGCTACACCACGCCGGCGGAGTACCGGCGCCGCTACGTGCAACTGGCCAACCGGCACCTGCTGCGCCCGCTCGGCCTGACACATCGTTCGATGGACGAGAGCGGACCGGTTGCCGCGGCCAAGCGCTTCGGGTACCGAGCCATCAATCGACTGCGTCCGTTCAAGCGACACGATCGCACCAGCGAATACGTCACCGACCTGCAGCTCGACCCGGACGCACCGCTCGGGCTTCGCACCTTGTCGCAGCCGCGCTTTGCCTCGTTCTCCAATGCGCGTGCCGCCGAGTGAGTCCGACGCAGGCGTTGTCGGTCGACGTGCTGTCGGGCGATGACGCCTTCGAGCAGCTGAAGTCGGACTGGCAGCGACTGGAGGCGCTGGATGCAAGCTGTACCCCGTTCAACACCTGGGACTGGAACGCGTTGTGGTGGACGCGCTACGGGGAGGGCAGCCGGGCCCTGCTGATGCGGGTCAGCGAGGGTGATCGAGTGATCGGCATCGCCCCTTTTCACTGTCGCGCCGAGCGTGAACTGCGCGTATTCCGGCGACGCGTGCTGCGCTTCGTGGGCAGCGGCGGTGATACCTCGCCGGACTACCTGGGCATCCTGGCGGTAAGCGCACATCGCGAAGCGGTCATCGAGGCGGTGCTGTCGCGGGTGCTCGCGCTCGGTGACTGGCACACGCTGCGCCTGGACGACATGGCGGCCGGGTCCGACCTGGATCGTGCGCTGGCCGCTCGGCTGGGCACGCTCGCCGGGCACGCCGCGCCGGTTCGGCGCACGTTGGTGCTGCGGGCGGCGTTGCCGGATCGCTGGGAGACGTTCGTCGCCGGGCTCAGCCGCAAGCGCCGCAAGCAGATCAACCATCGTCGCAATCGCCTCGAACAGGCCGGTCGGGCCTGCCTGCAACGGGTGAGCGAGGAGGCCGAACGCGAGCGTGCGATCGATGCGTTGATCGCCCTGCACCGCGGACGCTGGGCCAGCAAGGGCCAGCCTGGCGGGTTTCGGAGCGAGGCCTACGAGGGCTTTCACCGCGACGTGATCCGGACCTTCTCGGCCCGTCAGGCGTTGTGGCTGGTCACCCTGACGATGGACGGGGCGATCATCGGGGTCCTGTACGCCTTTGCCTGGCGCGGCGAGCTGATGCTGTTCCAGAGCGGCCTGTCGCCCGAGCACGAGCGCCTGAGCCCCGGGCATGTGCTGTTCGGCTGGGTCATTCGCGAGGCCATCGAGCACGGTTTCCACGCGCTCAACATGCTCAAGGGCGACTATCACTACAAGACCGCCTGGGCGCGGGAACGGACCTGGACGCACTCGCGCAGTTACTACAAGCCGGGTATCGCGGCGGCCGGTGCGGTGTGGCGCGAGCGGCTTCGCCGCTTACCGGGCGTTGCCTCGAGCAAGGGTGACCCGGACGATGAGCCGGTGGTCGATTCGGGCGCGCAGGCGTGAGGCGAGGGATGAGGATGACAGACGGTCGGTTCGGGTGCCCGGCAGCGCTGATGCCGGTGCTGGGCGGTTGCAGCGGCGGCTCGGGCTCCGGCGATGGCGGCGAGTCATGATTCGGCAGAAAGGGGGAGGGGTCTAGCAGGCTGTTGAATTAGTCCGATTACCTGCGACAATCGCACACGGATTCGAACAGGTGGGTCGACGATGCGC
>ENA-ORXU01000225-ORXU01000225.1-marine-metagenome-genome-assembly--contig:-NODE-225-length-72130-cov-7.797940_pt1 | contig 72130 bp, 71 predicted proteins | sample MGYA00237869_ERZ511484 | MGnify/ENA metagenome assembly ERZ511484 | reverse complement strand
CCCGTGTGCCCGGCGGGCTTCGTCACATTGTGCTGACTCGCCCGGGGACTGAGCCTTCTATGCGATTCGTGTTCCTCGGCTTGCACCTTTGCACTCGGGCTTCCTCCGGACCCATCCTCGCGGATACGCCCTTGCCGTCGGCTAGTAGTGTGCCATCCCACCAGCCGGTTCGGGAACGCCTCGCCACGTTGCAGTTTCGCCCGGCATTTGCTACACACTCTGCCGGCTCGAGCGTCCGTATCCTTTGAGAGCGATCAATTCGAGTTCGGTTGCACCTGGCCATCTACTGCGGCCAATTCATTCAACCTTGGCCAAGGATATCCACAATGCGCGACTACGACGTCAATCTGCATCTGCACCCGCTGGCCGGCCCTGACTACGATTCCATTCAGGATGACCCCGAATTCGACCCTGCTCGTCATCTGGCCCTCGAGATGCCCGCCTCGACGCTCAGCCTGGCCGACCTCGGTTACGGCGACGAGATCGAGGGCACCACTCCCACATCGATAGCTGCGACATCCTGCTTCCGGGTATTGAGTGATGAAGGTGTCCAGTCGATGTATCACGTCTGCAAGCAGCTGGAAGCCTTCACGACGTCCAATCCGCGAATCGCTCGCAACACGCGCGGCGGCGTCTACAGGTCCCGGTTCCTGCGAGAGTTCAGCATGTGCAGCGACTACATAGAGCACCTGGGTTCGATCATGCAAACGCCATTGCTACCCTTGGCAATGGGACACCAGATCGCTCACTTGAACTACCAGCCCCTGACGGTCGGTGACGACGTCGACAAATGGCACTTCGATACGCTGCAGGTAGATTCGGTGATGTTCGTGACAGACCCGCGATCCGTCGATGGAGGAGAGTTTCAATACTTCAAAGGCACGCGTGACGAAATGGCCGAAATTCATGCCGCAGGCAAGTCCATTCCACACGATAGAGTCGAATCGCCTGCCATGCCGGGCCCGGGCTACGCGGTGCTGATGCAGGGAAACTATGTGGTTCATCAAGCAAAGGGGCTCCGCGACGAAGGTGAACGCATCACGCTGGTCAACGGTTTCAGCTATGCGGATCGGGATATTCCGGACTATACGGCGCTCGGACAGCTCTTCCACGCAGATTCAGCGTCGGTGGCTTCGGCAGAGTACGCGCGTCATATCGCACTGCGATGTGGGCGAGAGCTCGAAGAGATAATCAATCGTCCCGGATTCGGTGACTCACCGACTGAACATGCGAAACGGTTTGCGCGCGTGCAGTCCGAGCTGGCTGCGGCAGTGGAGCAACTGAATGACGCTGCCGGTGAAGAAATGCGACATTTCGGCAACACCTGACGCGGATCATTCCTCATGTGAAGCGTGGTACGGGCAACCGTATCATCGTGCGGCCACGACCTGCGAACGCTCGTGAATCCCGCCGCGACGAATGTCGACAGAGGCCGCCGCCTTTCGAGACCTGAGCCCATCCCATTGGAATGGCCTCGTGATTCCCGGCGCGAGCAGGCCACACCACAGGCCACACCACCACTGGCCACCCTCACTCACCTGCCCTCCGGCATGTCGCCGGGTGCGGTGCCGATACCGATACCGATACCGATACCGATACCGATACCGATACCGATACCGATACCGACAAATCAGAGGCGTCGTGAAGCGTCAGCGTCGAGGCAGGGTCAGTGGGTGGTGCTGCTTTCCGGACCCGGTTTGTCGCCGTTGACGATCCACTGGGCCGCCAGGACGAGCGCCCCCATCGCGAAGTCCTTGCCATGATCCGCGATCATCTCTTCGGACAGCCTGGATATTCGGGAGAAGTACTTGTCCTTGCTGACTTCCTCGTCGGTCAATTCGCTGTTCATGCCATGCTCCTGCATTGTTGTCTCCACGTATCATTTGAAGAAGCGATCGGGAAAGGTGACGACCGCAGCCTTTCCGCAACTGAACCCGATAGCCAGATGCTCGCCGTTGTTCGACCACGTCAGGCTGGTGACCCTGGATGAATGTTCCTGGTGCACCATGAGTTCCTGAGTCGTTCCGATGCTGGAAATGGTTACCAGTCCGCTGGCATAGCCGGATGCAACGAGACTTCGAGAGGGATGGGCAGCGATGGCATCGATGATGACCAACCCTGCCTTGCCCGTGGTCAGGGGCGTTCCGGCGTGGTCGCCTCGCGGTAGATCATCGATTGCCCATCCAGCCAATCGGTACGCGCCGGACGTCACGAGGGCCTTGCCCGTCTCGCAGAAAGCCACGTTGCCGACCCGATCGGGGTAGTTTTCCACTTTCCGGCAGGTACCGGCGTCCCTATCGACGACGTAGAACGCTCTGTCGGACGAAGCGCATGCCAGATACTTCCCAGAATGGTCCCACGTCATCAGGGTGACATTGGCTATTCTCTCGATGTTCCCGGAACCAGTTTCACCCGGGGAAGTTCCGGGCCGATCGACGTCGACGAACTCGATGCGTTCGTCTCCCCAGGTGGCCAGTACCTTTCCGGCGGGATCCAGCGCCATGCACCGAACCGGACGATCCAGATCGACGTCGGTCCGAACATCCATGGTCGATGATCGGTAGATCGACAGGTGTGACTGCCGGGCAATCGCGACGATACCGCCTTCGTCGTCCCCTCCGAAAGCGGTGATGGCCACCTCGTCGGGACGCACCTTCTCGATACACTCCCCGCGGGCCGTGATGAGTTGCACGGCACCCTCCGTATCCACCGCCGCGAATCCTTCGCGACCGAAGCGCACCACGGGCAACGCCGAACTCACCCTTGCCGTGGCGATTCTCGGCTCGGGTACCGGATGCTTTCGTTGCCGAATGGTCGTACGTCCGGTGTCACCTTCGATTCGCGTGCGGCTCCTGGGAGATTCGGCATCCCTGGTGGGCACCATTGCCACCTTGCCGGATAGCGTACGGAACAGCACCGCGGAGTCGTCGCCGCTGAACTGGGTCTGGACGATTCCGTCGTCAAGGGTCCATTCCCTGGCAAGTAGATCGAACAGCGACATTCCTGCCGAGCGGTTCTCGGTCATTGTAATGACTCCTGGTTCATGGCGTTCTCCATTCGCTTGTCGATCTCCATGAGATCCGATTCCAGGCCATCGATGACACGTCGAACGACGACAACCCTGTTATCGGCTTCCGACCTGCTCCGAGCATTCTCCGATGGCCGGGAATCCCTCATCTGCAGAATGTCCAGACCGCTGACGAGCTGGAGCGCTCGCATCAGCTCGGCATTGGCGCGTGATAATTCACCGACCAGTGCCATCCGCTCCTTCATCAGGCTCTCGATTCCGCTTGAATGGTCAGACGTATTCATGTCTTCGAGTCCAGCCCGTGAGATTACCGCTCCAGGCCGTAGCGCTTGATCTTTCGATAGATCGTCGGACGTGATATTCCGAGTGATACGGCAGCCTTCGCCAGATTGCCCTTGGCAAGCTCGATGGATCGCTGAATTGCCAGTGACTCGATCTCCTCCAGACTCATCGAGGCGTCGTTCTGAATGGAGGGGCCATTCGCAGGCAGGTCCCTGACTCGGTACGGATCGACGATTTCGTCAGGCAGATCCGCCAGGGTGACTGTCTTTCTTCGGATCAAGACGTACAGCTTTTCCATCGTATTGCGCAGCTCCCGCACGTTGCCGGGCCACTGATATCGCCGGAGTGCACTCAGGGAGTCCGCATCGATCTCCAGCAGACTGCGATCGTATTTGACGGACAGCCTGCGATTGAAAAAGTCGATCAGCATGTCCACGTCGCGCCCACGTTCGCGCAGCGGCGGTATGTCGATGACAATGGTTCCTATACGATAGTACAGGTCTCGCCTGAACCGCCCATCGAGCGTGTCGTCTCGCAAGTTCCTGCTGGATATCGAAATCGGCAACACATCGACCGGGCGACGAGTGTCACACCCGACCCGGTACACGGCCCTCTGCTCGAGCGAGCGCAGCAGGTATGTCTGAAGCTCGAACGGCATGTCGCCGATTTCATCAAGGCACAGGACGCCGGTGTCGGCTTGCTCGAATTTTCCCAGGTTGCCTTCACTCGACCCCGAGCTTTCCGCATAGCCGAACAGTTCACGCCTGATCCCGTCCGCGGACATGGTCGCGCAATTGATCACGACGTAGGGAGCGGCCGCCTCCGCGAAATTGCTATGAATCAATCGCGCGAACAGTTCCTTGCCCACGCCGGTCTCTCCCTGTATCAGAACCGATACCTTCCTGGAGGCCGCACGATTGGCGAATTCGATGCATTCCAGCATCTTCGCGCTCGCACCGACTATTTCTATCTCGTCCTCCAGAACTCCGAACCTCGGTTTGATGGTAACCCCGGAGTACCGCGCGTGAGACCGTACATCGGATCGGGCACCCAGGAAGAGCGCAACCCCCTGAGTCTTCCCGTTCGCCTTGATCAGATCGATATCCTTCGCCGGCATGGACGGAGGTATTTCCGCCAGGAGCTCGTCGGTGGACATGTCCGGGTAGATATCGAGTATGCGGGTACCTATGTCGAAATTCGCCGGGTCGCCATCGGTCAACCCGCCTGCATTCCGGCTGTACACGACCCGGCCGGAACTGTTGAGCAGAATGATGATGTTGTCCCTGGCATGCCGCCGGGAGGTGCTGATGAACTCCTCGAGCAACGCGGTATGCTCTTCCAGTTGCCTCTGCGCCAGATTCAACTCGATCTCCCGCGCTGCGGAAGCGACCAGCGCGATGTTGTGAGCATGGTAGATCCCGGAGGGCCCGGACAGGTCCACCACGCCGATCACCGACCGATCAAGGGCATCGATGATGGGCACGCCGACACAGGACCAGTCCTTTATGCCCAGGCAGAAATGTTCGGATGCGTGAACATATGTCGGCCTGCCGGTTCTCAGTGCCGTACCTATTCCGTTGGTGCCGATGGTGTCCTCGTCCCAGACTCCCCCCACCTCCAGCTGAATTTCACGTCCATTCTCGAGGGTACGGGAATCGCCTTTCGTCTCGATCACGGTACCGTTCCGGTCTGTCAGGATCAGCATCGCACCGGTACCGGCCAGGTGCTGGGCCAATCTCTTGAAGACCAGAGCGGCAGCTTCGCACAGCGTGCGACTCTGCTTTCTCAGCAAGTCGACGCCACTGTCGTTGATCATTCGCGGCGACGCGATGTTGAGCGCGCTCACGCCGGAGTTTGCGCACCTGATCCAGCTCGCCATTATCTCGGATCGAACGGCACTCTGGATCTCGCAGCCCGCTTCCCCGAACTCTACAAATTTCTCCCAAGCGTGCATGGTGTCGCGATTGCAATACTCCACCATTGGCAGATCGGAAAATTCATTCTTCCTTTGAGTCTTGAAGTAGGTCGGGCGCATTGTCTTTCCGATATCTGTCTGTTGCTCTTGATCGCTCCGAGATCTCTCTGGTTGCTCGAAGGAATGGACAATTGCTCATCGTCTCTACAGGTCGAGCCGTTCCGTGATCGCCAGCACGAAGGCCGCTTCGATTTCGTCCGACTCGATGACCACGCCATTCAGGTCACCCAGCTTGAGCTCGGTTTCGGCATCGATCGTGGATACGTAATGGTTCTGTGCAGTCGCCAGGGAGAAGTACTTCTGCCCACCCTGGAAACGCAATGTTCCGAGAAACTGGAGCTGTCTACCGGATCGCGCGTCCATCACGATGACACGGTGATTCCTGCTGACCCGCACGATCGGCTCGGGTTCGAGGGCTGCAGGGCCCTCGCCCATGATGTGGATGCGCAGATCGTCAGGAGCAGGCTCGTCCTTCGTGGTGGTGCTTGCCTGACGGGATCGCGAGTAGCCACCGTTGCTGAACTGATCGGCCAGCCGGCTGATCGTCGGCCAGTTCTCGCTGATCACCCGCCTTGCGGCGACATCTTCGCGCCTGGGCCCCTTCCGCTTGGAGATGATGTCGACCATGCTGGTGTCCTCTGTGCGCGATCCGGGCGCGGAGACGGGTACTTCATCGACAGGCTGACGTTCGCATCCTGTCGGGTTGCCTTGCGCGCCATCGCTGGTGCCATTGTCGCACATGTGCTGTGCCGGAGTGCAGCTAGTGCAAGCGCTCATGCGCCGGGATCGATCGCCTACCGGCCCGGCCCTACGCTCCGGGACATTCCGGATCCTGCAGCCGCAAGATCACATCGGTCGATGCTCGTATCGCATCTTCGCTCACCCGCAAGCGTCGGCTCGGCCTGCAGAAACCACCCGCGAACGGTTGCAGATGCAAGGGCGAGCACCGAATCCGCCACGATCATGATCGTGCTCCGAAACGGGTTCGAGTCGACTCGGCACCGTTGGAGACGATCGTGGCTTCACCCGTGAGGGGATTCGCCATCAACGTCCGTATCCGCGCGTCAGTTCGCGCAGCCGCGACAGTACCCTCTCCTGATCATCGTTCACCGGCCAGGGTGCCGCCTCGGCCAGGCCGCCGGTGGTGACGACCAGCGGCACGTCGGGTTCGTCGTGTTCGACCACCAGCGCCATCGCCCAGCGATCGAACAGGCGCGTGGGTACCGGATCGGATTCGTCGATCTCCAGGCTGTCGTGACGCTTGTCGTGCTTGATGCGCTCGAACACCTCGAGAACGTCTTCCTCGGCCCCCTCGAGCACCTGGGCGAAGCGCCTGTCATGCGCATACAGCACCAGAGCACCGGTCACGCCCTGCTTCCGGTTGTTCTTGCGGGAGACATCCAGGATGGAGGCGAGTGCCGGACTGCCGCCATCGGCCCCGTCGGGCAGCAGGTTGCGACTGCGATAGACCAGTCGGAAGCACGTCCCGGTGCGTGATGCGGCAGGGGCCTCGGGCACCTCGGTTTCGCTACCTGCTTCTTTCATGGTCGTCTGCCTGCGTATTCAAAGGGGATCCGGGTGTCATGTCCCTGCTCGGGCGTCGTCGACGCTCACGGGACGATCACGCCCCTGCCGACGAAACGGCGGTTCTTGAAATCGTCTATGGCCCGGTTGATGTCATCCAGCGAATACTCGGTGTAATGCATCTTGACCAGACCATCGGCGTTCAATTCCATCAACTCCACGAGTTCGATGAAGTCGCCGACAAGGCTCCCGCCGATCTTGATCTCGTTGACCACGAGCTCCAGCGTGGGTATCTCGATCGTTCCGCCGTAACCGACGACGATGAGCTCGCCACCCTGGCGCAACAGCTTCCAGCAGATGTTCTCCACCCCGAGCTCACCGACGAAATCCATGACGACGTGGCTTCCTCCGCCGGTCAGGTCCTTCACCTGCTCGATCAGGTCCGATCCACCGTCGAGCACGATGTCCGCCCCCAGCTCCTTCGCCAGTTCTCGCGCGCCCGGCTCTCGATCCACCGCGATCACGCGAGCACCGCAAAGGTGTTTCAGGCACTGAATCGCGATGTGCCCCAGACCGCCGACACCGAGGACCGTCACGTAGGCACCCGGGTGAACCAGTTTCGCCGCACGCTTGGCGGCCCGGTAGGCCGTGATACCGGCATCGGCCATCGGCGCCACGTCGATCGGCGTGATGCCGGTGTTGAGCTTGATCAGCGAGCTTTCGTTGGTGATGAAGTACTCGGCGAATCCGCCGTCCAGACCCAGGCCGGGGAAGAGCCCATGGTCACAGTACATGTCGTGACCGTATCTGCAGCTCAGGCATATGCCGCAACTCCGATGCGGATGGCAGATGACGGCATCGCCGGCCTTCACGGACGTGACGTTCGAACCGACGTCCTCGACCCAGCCGGCGTTCTCATGACCCATGGTGTAAGGCAGCAGGCTGCCTTCGACATCCATGACATCCTTCCAGACGCCCTCGACGATGTGAAGATCGGTGCGGCACAGTCCAGCAGCCCCTACCTTCACGATGACCTCGTCCGGGGAATGGATCGTCGGGGCGGCTACCTCTTCGATCCTGAGCTGTACGTTCACCTCGGGATCGTACTCGTGCAATCTGGCGGATTTCATTCTCGACTCCGGGTGCTAGAGAGAAGCGGGTAGGCACGCTCGCGATACGGTCAAGGTCGGCCCAGTCGTTCCGCACCGCCGCCCAGGGCAGGACCTTCGGTGGGATCCGCTTCGCCTTCCGCCAGGTCGGCGATCAGCGTTTCAGTGGTGAGAATGAGCCGGGCGACCGACGCCGCGTTGACCAGCGCACTCGTCGTCACCCTGACGGGGTCGATCACGCCGGCCTCGAACATGTCCCGGTACCCCCCTGCCGAGGCATCGTATCCGTGTCCGTTCCTGGCCTCGACGACCGTCTCGACGATGGCATCCGAATCCCTGCCGGCATTCAAGGCGATCCTCTGGACCGGACGGGTCAGGACGGAGCGCACCAGTTCGATGCCGGCGCGTACATCCCCTTCATGGGTCGAGATGACGCCATCCAGCGCGCGAGCCGTCTGTGCCAGTGCGGTTCCGCCGCCCGCCACCACGCCGTCGGCGGCAGCCGCCTGCACCGCGCACAGGGAATCCTCTATCAGCTGGATCTTGCGTTTCTGCTCGACGGGCGTGAAGCCACCGACGCTGATGAGCGCCATCCCCCCGGCCAGCTTCGAGAGCCGCTCCCGCAGCTTGTCCTGCTCGATGTTGGGTGGCGCGGCATGGTGGAGCCGTTGTACCTGCTCGCGGCGAGCCTTGATGGCCGCCGCGTCTCCGCAACCGCGAAGGATGCTCGTGAACGATGCGGTCGCCACCACCGATTCCGCCTCGCCCAGCTGCGCAAGCGAGACGTCCTCGATCTTCCTTCCCAGATCCCTGGCCAGTACTTCCCCACCCGTGAGAATGGCGATGTCGTCCATCATGGCGGTGCGCCACTGTCCGTATTCGGGAGGATGAACGATCAGGTACTTACCGGCACCCCCGCCGTCCATCAGCGAGACGATCACCGTCGGGGCGATTTCCTCCGCGATGATGAGCAAAGGCCGGTCGGCCTCGTCGGCGATCCTCCGGGCGTTCACCAGGATGTCCGGGTGAAGGATCTTCTGATCGGTCATCAGGATCAGCGGTCTGGCCAGGACGGCTTCCATCCTTTCCGTGTCCGTCACCATGTGGTGCGACAGGTAGCCGCGCTCGAACGACATGCCCTCGACGACATCGAGGGTCGTCTCGACCGTCACTGAGAAATCCGTGTTGATCACCCCTTCGTTTCCCACCCGGGCATAGGCGTCGGCAACCAGGGCACCGAGCTTCTGATCGGTCGCGGCCACTTTCGCCACGGACTCCAGGTAGCCCGGGTTGTCCGCACACGAACGTGCCGACTTCCCCAGTTCCGTCGTCACGACCTGAACCGCGATCTCTATGCCCCGGCACAGATCGACCGGCTTGGCGCCCGCTTCGGTTGCCTTCACACCCTTCTGGATCAGGGCATTCGCCAGCACGATCGCCGTCGTCGTACCGTCACCCGCGACCTCGTTGGTCTGCATGGACACCTCACGCACCACCTGTGCGCCCATGTTCTCGAACCGGTCGGGCAGCTCGATCTCGGCGGCGATCGATACCCCGTCGCGGGTTATCACCGGCGTTCCGATCGGACGATCGACCATCGCGTTCAGTCCCTTCGGACCCAACGTCGGCTCGACGGACGCTGCCAATCGTGCGACGCCCTTCGAGAGCGCTCGCCGAGCCACGTCACCATGGACAAGTAATTTCGCCATACGAATTCGCTATCTCCGATGTCGGCAGTGGCAGTCGGATGGGCCCTTGCCTGGTTGCACATCCGCTACGTGTTCGTCTCGTCCGGTCAAGGGGGCACGGCGTCGCGCATGAAGCGAACCGGAACGGGAACAGGATCCGGTGGAGCGACGGGCGCTTCGCCGTATCGGACGCTCTTGAGGCCACGACACAAAGCACCATTGAATTCCATGTTGATCCGCACTCCCCGACTGCGAGAGAGATAGTTGCCCAGTTCACACGCGCTCAGTCTTTCGCCGGCCCAGGTGACGAAGGCAGGATCACCGCGATCCCCGGCCAGCCCTTGCGACAGCAGAAGAGAGCGATATCGAGGTCTTTGCAGCGTCGCCGTCTGGTCGCCGAACTCGACCGAATCGAGCGCGCCCAGGGTCATCGCGACCACATCGTTGCTGTCGAAGCCTTGTTGCAACAGCCCCTGCAGAACGGCTTCCTGACGGCGGATGAACGCTTTCTCAAGAAACTTGATGCGCACGGCGTCCAGGCTTTCGCCATTGCAGTACTCGGCAAAGACCGAGCTGAAATCCGCATCCTCGTTCACACCGCTGTTGATTCGGTCTCCGAAGCAATGATCGATGAGCTTCACGCTGACGTTTCGAACCCAACTCAGCTTGCCGATCTCGGCCCGGATGTCGAACGCCATCAGAAAGGCGAAATTCGGTGAGCACCAGTACGTCGGAAGTCGGAACTCGACCTCCACCGCCTGCCCCTCGGCATGGATGTTGACCGCCTCGATGAACCCCATGTCGGTAACGGGCTCGTCAAGTTCCGGATCCATGACCTGATCCAGACAGCTCCATACCTGCGCTTCAGCACTCGCCGATCGAGAGTTCATCGAACTACTCTGGTTCCAGCAGTGCGGGGGACTCCTGCAACTGCTGAATCCTGGCCCCGGCATCGATGTCGTAGAGCCGGGCCGCATTCAGACCGAGAATCTTTTCCTTGACGGAATCCGTGAGCTGGACACCGCGCTCCGAAGCGATGTCATCGGGTATCTGGAAGTTCCAGAATTTCTCGACCAGCCATTGCGGCGTCCATATCGCGTAGTCCGAACCGAACAGTATCTTGTCCTCACCGATCCAGAACAGCAGTTCGGCCATGATTTCGCCGAAGTATCGTGGTCTCGTGTGGATGAAGGGCATCACCACGGCCAATCCCGCGTAGACATTGGTCTCCTGAGTCGCGATCCAGCAGAATTCGTCGAGGCGCGGCAGCCCGCAATGTTCGACGATCCAGTTCAGGTTCTGGAAGTCCGTTGCCGCATGGTCCACATCGCGAACGTCGAAGGCGTCGAGATTCAGGGGGATGATCGTCGGGCCCTTGTGAACATGGATGTTCTTGATCCCGAGCTCATCGCACAACTCGAAACACCGGTAGGCCTCCGGATCGTTCAGCCGCCACCCCTTGTTGTCGCCATTCCATTCGGCGGTGTACATCTTCACGCCTTGTATATCGTATTTCTCCTTCAGGAAGCGGATGTGGTCGAGTGCCTTTTCTCCATCCCGCGGGTCGAAGGAACCGTTGACGATGAACCGCTCCGGGTGCCTGGCCGCCATCGACGTGCTCCGCTCCACGCAGGAGAACCCGTTCTTGTAGAAGTCGGACAGGACGGTGGTCTGGATGATCGCCACATCGTCCGGGCCATCGATGAAGAGATCACGGTACACATCGTCCTCGGAATACTTCTCGAACTTGGACTTTTCCCAACGCTGTTCGGGTGGACTCAGGTTGGAGTGATACGCATAGAAGCAATCGATGAACTGCTTTCCGTGAACGTTCTTCTGGTTCTCCGGGCTTCCATCCCAATAATGGATGTGTCCGTCGACCACGAATATCTCCTTACCTTCGGCAGTTCTGTACATTTCATCTCCTCGGCACGGTGGGGACCAGCGATTACCGGATCGGAACCTGACAGGCGACGGTTCCGGGGCAGTTTTCGTATCTGCTGAATGACAGGGGTCCGGACTCCAGCGCGCACGATCCCGATCCACTCTCGGAAACGTGCACGACCGGAGCCGGCTAGATGTACTGGAGCATCTCCTCCATGTCCCCGAAGAGAATGATGGTGTTGTCGTCTACGCGAACCATCCGTCCATAGTGCGTCGACGTGTTCACCTCGAACGTCTCGGCATTCATCTCCCGGCCCAGGAATTCGCTGATTTCGTCCATCTTGAACACGAGTTGTCCTTCGCCATCCACACGTATGGTTGCCGGGTTGTAGGTAATCGTCACCGCAGGATCCTCGTCCATGAATTCCGCGATCGCACGTGCCTCGACCGAATCGTTCATGGTCACACCACACTGGTGCGAGATGGTCTGATCGAACTTCATGTCCTTCATGGACTTGAAGATGTTCGTGTTCGATGCGTTACGCGCTAGATTTGACATCTCGAATGCTCCCTTGTGTTATCGATCGAGACCGAGCTCAGCCAGGATCTGACCGACGCGTTCATCCGCGACCGCCTTCGCTTCTTGGAAGGAGACGGGCTTGGAGTGCGACTGTGACCACACCGGCTGCAGCGCCTGCGCCGCCTTGTCCGCCAGATCGCCGTGCTTGTCGATCCAGGTCTTGAACAAGGCCTTGTTGCCTGCACCGTGCGTCTCGTCGTTCGCCAGCAGATACATCAGATCGATCGTGTTCGCCAGATTGCGCTCGTAGTCCGCCTCGGCGGGAGAGATCACCGATGGCGTGATGAAGTCGCTGTTGGCGGCGGCGACCTGCATCAGGAAGCCGGAGCGGAAAAGCTCGCCGACCAGCGGCTCGAACATGATGTTTATCGCGAAGTATTGTTCGAGGTAGTCCTCGGCACCCATGATGGACTCGACGGCCTTGCGCGTCGGTTGCCAGATCGGGTCCTCCAGCCAGGTCTTCTTGCCCAGATCGTCGTCCCACCCATCGATGTCCATGCCTATTTCGGCAAGGTAGAGCGTGATGTCCTGCGCGAACCGCATCTTGTAGGAGGAGTTCGTCAACGTGGCGTTGTTGATCATCTGGGTGTAGCCGTAGCGCTGGGCCTGCATCAGTGATGTACCCAGTCCGAATTCGACGTGCTTCCAGGCACCCAGGTGCGCTTGGAGAATCCTGTTCCAGGACTTGTCGAACGCCTGATGCGCCCCGGACCTGCGTGAATTGGCCACGACTCCCTGGACCATCGTCACGATCTTCGACTGTCGCTGATAGTGTGTTCGTTCCCACTCCTGGTCCGGCGCACGGTACTCGTGCCAGTTCGAGCTTTTCGCGGCCGTGCTGTCCTTCGTGTACGCCCCTCCTCCCTTGCCACCGTCGAATTCGATGATCCAGTTCTGGATCAGATAGCGTTCCGGATCCGGCTGTACATCTACCGTCATGTCCTCGTAGTGCGTGGGGCGTTTTCCCCGCGGTTCGTAGTAGTTGTATTTTCGGCTGCTCGAACCGGCGAATGTCGCCGCACCCGCTGCACCGGAACCGACAGAACTGGACGTTGCTACCATGACAGCCTCCACAAGACGATGGTGTTTGAAAACACGGACATCCGACAATGCTCAGTGAACCGACGATCCGCCGGATGTCGGGGTGAACTTGTCGATGAATATCCGTTCGGATTCGAAGTCGTTCATGAACAGCACCGGATTCAGTGCATCGATCATCGGGGGAGGACCGCATGCGTACACATCGCCCTCTCCATCGAGGTTCAACTCCTTGAGGCGCCGTTCGACGCTTTCGTGCACGAAGCCACGCTCGCCCGCCCAGTCGATGGAATCGTCGACATGGCTCAGAACCGGTATGAATTCCAGCAGCGGATACTTCTCCATCAGTTCCGCGATGTCGTCCAGCTTGAACAGATCGTCCCGGGTACGTGCACCGTAGAAGAAAAGGATGGGCCGATCCTCACCGCTGGCGATCTGATCGTTCAATATCGACCAGACGGGAGACATGCCGGAACCTGCCCCTACCAGTATTACCGGCCCTTGTCGCTCTTCGCGCCGAAAGCACATTCCGAACGGTCCGTGGACGCTTACCGTCGCGCCTTTTCGTATTCCACCGGTGTCGAGCTCGCCGGAGAAGCGTCCCCCCGGATATTTCTTGATGATGAACTTCAGATTCCGCGCATCCCGCGGAGAGCTTGCCATGGAGAACGAGCGGGTGATTCTTTCGTCGTTTCCCGTGGTCACGGTGATGTCGACGTATTGACCTGCCCAGAACTTCAACGGCGAGTCGATCTCGATCTCGACCCCGCTGATGTCGTGAGTCAGCGCCTCGAAGTCGATGATTCTGCCGGAGTATTCCTTTACAGGTATGGATTTCGACAGGACTTCCTCGTCGTAGTTCAGCAGATCGATCTCGATGTCGCTGTAGGCGATGGTGCGGCACATCAGTATGTGCCCGCTCTCGCGCTCTGAATCATTCAACGCAAACGTGGAATACTTCAGGAGTTCCGTTTCCCCGTCGGTCTTGATGCACTTGCAGGCCGAGCACTGTCCCACCTTGCAGCCATGTGGCAAGGCAATTCCCTGTCGAAAGGCTGCGTCAAGAACGGTTTCACCTTCCTGTACTTCGAATTCGATATCGACCGGCTGCAATCGTACGGTGTAGGTATCGACCATGGGTACCCCTGGAGAATTTGGCCATGCGATTGGTGATCGCCTCGCTTGCCTCGGCGTGCAAGGGCGACTGAATGCCCTTGCACGCCTTGCGTTCACAACCGCATCACACCGCTCAGTTGCAGGCGTTGATGGTGAAGCCTGCGCGATACTCGGCAAGATGCGTCTCTCGCTCCGCATCGTTCATGTTTCGCAGTGCATTCAGCGGTGAACCGAGCGTATGGCCGCGAACGTGATCCAGCGTCCACATGTCCTTGTCGTCGAAGCGAAGATGTGGCTGCGGCACCAGTGTCTTGCCATCCTCCCTGACGAAGTTCAGATCCTTGATCACATCGGCGAGATCCCACCCGTCATAGAGCGTTTCCCATTCGCGCTTGCCGGAGAACTTGCCCATTGCCGGCGTCTTGCGACCCTGGTACTCGTCAGCGAAGGCTTCGACGGCCGTCCATCGGTCCAGCTCGTGCGCGAACGTGTGCAACTGGCCGTCGATCTCGTCAACCACCATGTCGCCCCGTATCAGACACGGGACCAGGCACGACCAGCAGCGATGCGGATAGACGTATCCGACTTCCTCGTTGAAGGTCAGTACCTTCTGGCCAGGCACGCTCAGCTTCGCATACCATTTCCAGAATTCACCGAATTCTGCATTCCAACCCGGATACTTGTGTTCGAACCATTCGAAGTCCTTCTCGGTCTGAGCCTCGATTCTCCAGAAGTTGACCGGCCAGCCGACGGCGAAGAACTGGGCCACCTTGTGGACATAGCTGTCCTCCGTTATCCGCTTCCAGGCCTGCTGAACGTCATCGTGATGAATCTTGACCCCGTACTTCTCGAGCGGCAGCATGTAGGTTCGGTAGTAATCCTCGAAGATCCAGCGGTTCCACATTTCCGCGTAGGATTCCTTGCTCTTGTCCCGATTCGTCGTTCCGTATTCGATGAACGTGCCGACCGCTGCATCCACGATGGCGTGGTTCTGCCAGAAGGCGTAGCGAAGGTCTCGCTCCAGCAGCAGATGATTCTCCGGCTCCTTCAGTGCCGCCATCAGCAAGGAGTGACCGTTGCCGATATGGCGACTCTCGTCGGACTGCACCGACAGGAACACGGTCGGCAGCGCGTAGTCGCCGTTTCGCGCCGCTTCCGAGGGCATGGCGACGAACAAGGTATTCGTGAAGGCCGTTTCGGCAACCACCGTCAGGTACATGCAGGCGGCAGTCATCGTGTCACCGGTGATGAAGCCCTCCCCGAACTGGCGTCCTATCGTCGTCGCGTAGCACTTGCCGAAGGCTTCCTCGGTGATATCGAACCCGGCCGGATCGATATAGTTCTCCATGTACCACTTCTTCAGGTTCATCTGAATCGTGGAGTGTCGGAATTCATCGACCATCTGCATGGTGAACCCGGTGCGCAACTCTTCGCCTGGAGCCAATCTGGATACCATGGCCATCGATCTTGCAGCCGATATCTCCGGGAACGGAATGATGGCCAGGAACAGCTTCATCCATTCGATCCAGCGGGGCTCCACATTGCGGAACATGTCGCCACGAAGCGCTGCGTCGAGCGCGCCGTACACACGATTGTCCTTTTCTTCCTCCATCGGAAAGTACGACCGCAGGACCTGCTTCATCGGGTCGCGGGGCGCTTTGGTGATCTTGTAGTCGGTAGGGTAGGTACTGGCTTCCTGCACGTAGGTCGGATTCCAACCCAGGTCGGCGATCTTCTTGGTCGCTTCACCAACCGATATCCCTCGTTGGGAAGTTATCTTGTTCAGCGTCAAGGCCATCTGGCTTTTCTCTCCTTCATCTAGAGATCGACAAGCGAGGTCGATTGAAGCAGCGTCTGCTGCCGAGAACGCGCGATTCGATACATGCGCCTCCCACCTTCGGGATGAGGCAATGCAGCTCGTCGCTCGACACTCACCGTATTCCTCACACGCACCCGCCGCAACTTCTTCAATCAGTCTTCGCCGGTCTCGCTGATCGCGCTGTGCATGGCCGTCGGCTAACGTTTTGAGATTCACTGCAACGAAACGTTACAGGTCGATTCCTTCTGACTTTTTTCTGTAACGGTCCTTGTCAATTCGTTTCGCCGGAAAGGAGACTGCAGGTCGATTTCTCGCGACGCCCGGACAGCATCGATAACATTACAGCGCGTCCATGTTTTTCGTGCGTCTCACCCGAACGCCGAATTTCTTCCCCTTCGGTCTCACCCCTCGGCCGATCACGGCAATACGGCTCCTCCACCGTCGAACGGCAGGCAGCGGAACCCTGGGTCCAGGGAGGCGGATGGATTGCTCTCTTCATCGCGCCGGGCGGCGGACCGCCGATGAACAGACCCTGCCGGTCGAGCAAGGCGCGTAGGTACCGCCTATCAACCGCCTCCCCGACAGAACACAGCGGCCGTCACCCTGTAATCGGTGTCCGGCCTCAAGCGCGAGTTGTCGTCGTGTTCGCCCTACCCGTCCACGGCCACCGTGCCCGCCGCGGAACGACGCCCCTGCCGATCGATCGCGACCACCGAGTAGGTGGCAGCCCGGCGAGCCTCCACCTTGCTCAGAAACAGGCTGGTGCCGTCGGTCATGCCGATGGCCTCGCCATCGCGATTGATCTCGTACCTCAACGCAGGCGTCGACGCACGGTCCCAGAACAGCTCCAGCGCACTCGACGAGTACACCGTCACCCGGAGATCGGCAGGCGGCGACAACGTGCCGACCACCGGTCCTTGTCCGCCCTCCACCTCGACGGTCACCGGTGAGGATCGCTTGCCGTCCCGATCGATCGCCACCAGCGAGTAGGTGGCGTCGGCACGCGCATCGATCGACTCCAGGAACAAGCTGGTTCCTTTGCTGGTGCCGAGCAGCGTATCGCCACGACGTACCTCGTAGCGCAGACCGGCAGGCGTGGCGCGGTCCCAGAACAGTTCCAGCGCGTTTCTCGAATAGACCTGCACCCGGAAGCCTGTCGGCGTGTTCACGCCGGGTGTGGGCGGGGCACCCGGATCGATGACATCGATCGGACGACCCGGCAGGTAGTTCCGGAAGTCGAACACCAGATCGTCGAACGTGTCCCCGTTCACGTCCAGCCCCTGCAGTCTGGCCGAGGTGATGCCGGTACTGAACCGGAAGCCGTTGCTGCCGTTCAGCGCATCGATCGCGCGTTGCGCGGGTCGCTCGCCCGGTGTACCGAGCAGCACGGTGCGGGCACCGAGAACCACGTCCGAGGCGCCGTCGCCGTTCAGGTCGCCGAGCGACAGCGAGCCCGCGACGCCGTTGCTGTTCGGGGACCGGATGAAATCCACTCCGTCGGTATCGACCAGGCGCGAGATGCGATCGCTGGCGAAGCCGTCGATGTTCGCAACCGGTGTCAGGCGTTCGGAGCCACCGTAAACGATGGCGGCCTTCGAGGGCGTTCGTCGGTCGGAAGGGAGTCTGCATCGGGTTTCACCTGTGAGCGGTGGCGACGGTCGTGATCGACCTCATCGACGATATTCCGTCCACCTTCCGGTTTCGCAAAGTCATCGGGTGGAACGACGCAGCGTCGTATTGACGCAGCGTCGTATTACCGTCTCCATCGGGCGCATCCGTCGGCAGCGAATGGCTGAAGGATCAGTGGGGTGCTTCCTGCCTTCTCGCTGTCATGGTGGCCAGATGCAGGGCCTCGCCGCACGACAGGAGCAACCGGACGACGAAGCGGCAAAAGGGCATAGTGATCGCCTGATGTCCGGGACGCACCACCGACCGTCCAGTTGGACACGACGACACTCGCCGTGGCCGACATCGCGCTACGCGTCGGCTACCAGGGCGTGTCCAGGTTCCGCCAGCATTTCAAGCGCCGGCATGGCGCAACCCCGTCCGCCGTGCGCTCGCGCTGAGACGGCACGGATCGATCGCGACGGGCGGCGCTCCATGCCGGGTCGATAGCGCAGGAATCACGTCCCCGGTGAGCAGGATCGACGCCTGTCCGCAGCCGGGCCGAACCACGCGCTTCATCGGGAGCGTTCCGGCATGGGACCGGGAGGCCGAGCGGTTCGATGTGGACGGTGCGGGACGGAACCGATCGGCCGCCACCGGCGAGACGCCGGCGCGTCTCGGTCGCCGGAGATGATCGAAGACCATCACGGCGGCGTCGTTCCGGCATTGCAGGCCGTACCGGCGTTACGCCCGGCCCGGGCATTCGCCGACAGGCTGGCACGCACGGATCGGGCTGCCTGCGGACTCACGCCGGACGACATCGATCGGTGCGTGATGGAAGATCGGGAACAGGACGACTGGCTAGCCGCCGTGCCGGTACTCGCAGGGCCGGCAGGCAGGCAGGTACCCGGACGTCATCTGTGGCACGAACACGCAAGATCGACACGAGAAGACCGGCCATGAACGAACCGCACCCCTCAATGCGGCGCGATGACATCGCCGAGCTGGAGAATCGGGACTACGCCGGACAGCGATTCAGGGCCGCGCCGCCACGCTATCCGATGCTCGATCTGCCGCTCAGCGCCGTGGCCGACTTCTTCGTGCTCGGCGTCACGGCACCGATAGCGGCGGTGTTGAAGATCGTCGAGCGGTAGGCGCGCTTCGATTCAAAGCGACTGCGGATAAGAACCCAGCACCCGCATCAGCGGCAGCTCCTGCCGCAGTCGATCCAACACCGGCGCCAGCGTCTCGTCCCGCTGGTGACCGAGCACGTCGATGAAGAACACGTACTCCCACAGTCCGGTCCGGTTCGGGCGGGACTCGATGCGGGTCAGGCTCACGCCGGCCTGCTCGAACGGTTCCAGCAGCTCGCGCAGCCCCCCGGGCCGGTGCGCGGCACTGACCAGCAGCGAGGTCGCGTCCGTGCCGGTGGGTGACAGCTCCCGATCGCCCATGATCAGGAAGCGGGTGGTGTTGGTCTTCACATCCTCGATGCCGGCCATCAGCACGTCGAGCTCGTAGCGCTCGGCAGCCGAGGCGCTGGCGATGGCCGCGGCACCCGGGTGATCGCGGACGAGCTCTGCCGCGGCCGCGTTGCTGCTCTCGCTGATGCGCTCCGCCCGCGGCAGGTGAGCGTCCAGCCAGCCGCGGCACTGGGCCAGGGACTGCGGGTGGGCGTGCACGCGCACGATGTCGTCCATGCTGCTCTCCCGGCTCATCAGGCTGTGCTGGATGCGCACCTTGACCTCGCCGCAGATCTTCAGCGAGGTGGTGCCGAGCAGGTCCAGCGTGTGGTTCACCGAGCCTTCGGTGGAGTTCTCCACCGGCACCACGCCGAACTCCGCTCGTCCGGCCTCCACGGCGTGGAACACCTCGGGAATCGATCGCTCCGGCGCCGCCTCGACCGCGTGACCGAAGTGCGCATCGACCGCGGCGTGGGTGTAGGTGCCTTCCGGGCCCAGGTAGGCGACCCGGGTCGGCGCGATGAGCGCACGGGTGGCCGAGAACAGCTCGCGGTACAGGCGTCGTATCGCGTCCACCGGCAGCGGCAGGTCGGTCTGATCGGCGAGCTGGCGCAGGAACGCGGCTTCGCGCTCCGGCGTGCAGATCGATGCACCCTTTCGAGTCGCCTGTGCGACATGGCGACGGATGCCCTGGAGCATCTCCTCGACGCCGACACGATCGACAGGGCTATCGTTCGAGGCAGGGTCCATGGTTACCGACGGTTCATCTTCACGACTCGTGGGCCGATTGTGTCATCCGGAAACACGCAGGACGGTGGATTCCATGCGTTCCCTTCGGTTGTAAGGAATAGTTGATGCAACTAGACTTAGTTCACGATAACCGACTAGACAGGTGGGAAGATGAAGATCGTCAACATTCACGAGGCGAAGACCCATTTGTCACGCCTCATCGAGCAGGCCGTCGGGGGGGAACCGTTCGTGATCGCCAAGGCCGGCAAGCCTCTGGTCCGCGTCGCGGCCATCACGGCAGATGATCAGGCAACCCCGAAGCGGCTCGGTTTTCTCGCCGGTCAAGGTCGCGTGCCGGACGATTTCGACACGATGGGACAGGAAGCCGTAGAGGAGCTGTTCGGCGGTCGTCCGTGAACCTCCTGCCGGACACACATCTGCTGCTCTGGGCAGCGTTCTCACCCGAGAAGTTGAGTGCCAGAGCAGCACGAATGCTCGACGACCCTGACAATACCTTGCATTTCAGTCCAATCTCGTTGTGGGAAATCGTCATCAAGAGCGGTCTGGGCCGTGCTGATTTCTCGATCGACGCCGCGATGCTCAAGCGCGGATTGCTCGAGAACGATTATGCAGAGTTGCCTATCATCAGCCGTCACGTGCTCGCTGTCACCGGGCTGCCCTCCATCCACAAGGACCCCTTTGACAGGCTGCTGATCGCACAGGCAGCTTCGGAAGGCATCACGCTGCTGACGGCCGATGCGGCGTTGGCCGAGTACGGCGCGCCTGCGGTTCGCGTCTAGACGGCCGCCAGATCTCGCTTCGCTCTGCAAATCCCGTCGTCCATCGCCTCGCACCGACGCGCACGCGTACGGTGTCCCCGGCGCGACCATTGCGCCCCGTCTCCGCAACCGGTACCGACACGCATGGAAAAGCTCTTCTTCGATGGGTGGGAGCCGATCTTGCGCGTGATCATCTCGGTACCCATCATGTACGTCGCCGTGGTGGCGTTCGTGCGCATCAGCGGCAAGCGCACCACCTCGCAGATGAACGGCTTCGACTGGGTGGTCACGGTGGCGATGGGCTCGCTGGTGGCCTCCGGAATCATTTCCCGCTCGACGCCGTTGGTCGACACGATCGTGGCGATCGCCGCGCTGCTGGCCCTGCAGTACGCGGTGACCTACGGTCTGCGTCGCAGCGACGCGCTGGCCAGACTGGTCAAGTCCGAACCCCGCCTGCTGGTGCGGGACGGGCAGTTCCTGCCCGATGCGCTGGCCGCGGAACGGCTGACCCGGGGCGAGATCCTGTCCAGCGTGCGCGGTCAGGGCGTCGGCTCGATCGAGGAGGTGGCGGCGGTGGTGCTGGAGACCGACGCCTCGCTCAGCGTCATACCGCGCGACACGAAATCGCAGGGCGAGCCGCTGGCGGTGCTGCACGACGTGAAGGGCGCGGAAATCGGCAACGGGGCCGACCGGCGAGCTTGAACGAGCAATCCGATCGACGGCGCCTCAGGGCAGAGGAATCGTCGTGCCGCCCTGCGGCACGTCGTAGCCGCGCACGAACCCCTGTCGCTCGGCCAGTTGCCGGTACCAGCGGGCAAGGTTCGGGTAGTCGTTCAGGTCGATGCGCTGGTAGTCGAAGCGCGAGGTCCACGGCCAGATCGCGAAATCGGCCACGCTGAGTTCGGCCGCCAGGAACTCTGATTGCCCCAGACGGGTGTCCAGCACCCGCGACAGGCGCTGCGCCTCGGCATGAAAGCGCTTCTCGGCGTACTCGGACACCCCGGGGTTGAACTGCAGGAAGTGGTGCGCCTGGCCCAGCATCGGCCCGTAGCCGCCCATCTGCCACATCAGCCATTGCAGCACGGTGCGGTACTCGGCCGAATCCTCGGGTGGCAGGAAACGGCCGGACTTGCGAGCCAGGTACAACAGGATGGCACCCGACTCGAATACCGACGTCTCGCCGTCCACGATCGCGGGAATCTTGTTGTTCGGGCTGATGGCCAGAAAGTCCGGCGCGTGCTGGTCACCCTTGCCGATGTCGATCGGCATCACCCGGTAGTCGAGCCCCATCTCCTCCAGCGCGATCGAGACCTTGCGCCCGTTCGGCGTGCCCCAGGTGTACAGATCGATCATGCAGGTGTCCTCATGTCGTTGCCCGTCGTTGCTCTGGCCGTTCAGGCGTGTTCGAGTTGCTCGATCAGCGCATCCACCGCCGCGTCGGGCTGCGCGTTGTACAGGCTGGCACGGCAACCGCCGACCGACTTGTGGCCTTTCAGGCCGGCCAGCCCGGCCGCATCGGCCTGCGCCAGGAAGCGTGCGCCACGCGCCTCGTCATCGAAGTGGAACGGCAGGTTCATGATCGAACGATGCTCGGGCGCGATCCGATTCTGCAACTCCGGCAACCGATCGATGGCCGCGTACACCCGTTCGGCCTGTGCCAGGTTCCCTCGGTGCACCGCTTCCAGCCCACCCCGCTCCTGCAGCCACCGGAACACCAGTCCGGCGGCGTACCAGGCGAAGGTGGGCGGCGTGTTCAGCATCGAGCCGGCATCGTGCAGGGCCGCGTACGACAGCACGCCCGGCAGCTCGGCGGCGCGCCGGCTGCGCGCGATCGCCTCGGGCGAGGCGATCACCAGCGTCAGCCCGGCCGGGCCGATGTTCTTCTGCGCTCCGGCATAGATCAACGCGTAGCGCGACACGTCGATCGGGCGCGACAGGATCGAGGAGGAGAAATCGGCGACGATCGGCAGCGACGGAAAGTGCTGCTCGATCGCCTGCAGCGTGGCCTCGCCCAGCGCCAGCCCGTCGATGGTCTCGTTGTCGCACACGTGCAGGTAGGCCGCCTCCGGCGGCACGTCCCAGGCGGACACCGGCGGTATCGCGCGACGCCCGTCGGCACCGTCGTGCAGCGTGCACACCGTGCTGCACGGTGTCAGCCGGCTGGCCGCGGCCACCGCCTTGGCGGACCAGTGACCCGAATCGGCCACCGCCACCGTGCCACCGTCGCCCGCCAGGTTCAGCACCGTCATGGTGAACTGCAGGCTGGCACCGCCCTGCACGAACAGCACCGCGTAGTCGTCCGGCACCGACAGCAGCGCGCGCAGGTCCGCTTCGGCGCGCGCGGCGATGTCGGCGAACGTCGCCGAGCGATGGCTCATCTCCATCACCGACAAGCCCGACCCGCGATAGTCGAGCAGCTCGTCCCGCATCGTCTGCAGCACGCTCAGCGGCAACACCGCCGGGCCGGCGCTGAAGTTGTGCACGCGCGCCACGGGACGGCTCCGCTCAGTCGCCGTCGCGCCGGTCTTCGCGGTCGGTGTCATCCGCTTCATCCGTGTCGTCACTGTCCGACTCGTCGCTGTCGCTGGCATTGCCGACATGCTCCGTGCGCTCGGCGATCGGCTCCGCCTCGTCACCCGGTGCGGCAATGGTCACGCCGGACAGCGGGGCATCGGTGGTGTCGGTCTGCATCGCCGCGGCGGCACCGGCCACTCGCGCCGCATCCGCATCCAGCGGCTCGCCATCGCCATCGACCTCGTCGATATCGGCGACCACGTCCGCCTCGTCGATGGCGGTGAGCTCCACCAGCGACTCGCCGGTGGACAAGCGGATCAGGCGCACGCCCTGCGTGTTGCGCCCCACGCTGGAGACCTCGCCGACCGCGGTGCGCACCAGCGTGCCGGCGTCGGTGATCATCATGATCTCGTCATCGTTGCCGACCTGCACCGCGCCCACCACCGCGCCGTTGCGCTCGGTGGTCTTGATGTCGATCACGCCCTGCCCGCCCCGGCCCTTCCTCGGGTACTCCTCGGCGGCAGTGCGCTTGCCATAGCCGTTGCGGGTGGCCGACAGGATGTCGCCTTCGCCGACCACGATCAGCCCGATCACGCTGTGATCGTCGGAGGGCATCTTGATGCCGCGCACGCCGGCCGCGGTACGGCCCATGCGGCGCACGTCGTCCTCGTGAAAGCGCATCGCGCGCCCGTTGGAGGAGAACAGCATGATGTCGCTGTCGCCGGTGGTCAGCGCCACGTCGATCAGGTAGTCGTCCACGCGCAGGTCGATGGCGATGATGCCGTTGGTGCGCGGGCGGCTGAACTCGGACAGCGGGGTCTTCTTGACCACCCCCTTCGAGGTGGCGAAGAACACGCAGCGATCGTCCGCGTAGTCGCGCGTGGTCAGGATCGCGTTGACGCGCTCGTCCTTCTCCAGCGGCAGCAGGTTGACGATCGGGCGACCGCGCGAGCCGCGGCTGGCCATCGGCAGCTCGTACACGCGCTTCCAGTAGACCTTGCCCACGCTGGTGAAGAACAGCACGGTGTCGTGCATCGAGGCCACGAACAGCTTGTCGACGAAGTCCTCGTCCTTCATCTGGGTGGCGCTCTTGCCGCGTCCGCCGCGCCGCTGGGCGCGGTAGTCGGACAACGGCTGCGCCTTGGCATAACCACCGTGCGACAGCGTGACCACCACCGCCTCGTCGGCCACCAGGTCCTCCATGCTCATCTCGGCGTGATCGACCTGGATCTCGGTGCGACGCTGATCGCCGAACTCCTCGATCAACGCGACCAGCTCGCCGCGGATCACCGCCAGCAGGCGATCCGGGTCGGTCAGGATCCACAGGTAGCCTTCGATCTTCTCCAGGATCTCTCGGTACTCGGCGATGATCTTGTCCTGCTCCAGCCCGGTCAGGCGGTGCAGGCGCAGGTCCAGGATGGCCTGGGCCTGCACTTCGGTCAGCTGGTACTTGCCGTCCACCAGGCCGAACTCGGCACCGATCCCCTCGGGGCGCGAGGCCTCGGCGCCGGCGCGTTCCAGCATGCCGGACACGATGCCCGGATCCCAGGTGCGCGACACGATGCCCTCGCGCGCCTGCTTCTGGTCGCTGGAGGACTTGATCAGTTCGATGATGGGATCGATGTTGGCCAGCGCCACGGCCAGGCCTTCCAGCACGTGCGCCCGCTCGCGCGCCTTCCTGAGCCGGTAGATGGTGCGGCGCGTGACCACCTCGCGCCGATGCCGGATGAACGCGTTCAGCACCTCGCGCAGGCTCAACAGCTTCGGCTGCCCCTCCACCAGCGCCACGGTGTTGATGCCGAACACCACCTGCAGCTGCGTCTGCTTGTACAACTGATTGAGCAGCACCTCGCCCGAATCCCCGCGGCGCAGCTCGATCACCACGCGCATGCCGTCCTTGTCCGACTCATCGCGAAGCTCGGTGATACCTTCCAGCTTCTTGTCCTTGACCAGCTCGGCGATCTTCTCCAGCAGGCGCGCCTTGTTGACCTGGTAGGGCAGCTCGTTGACGATGATGGTGTCCTTGCCGGTCTTCTCGTCGTAGTTGACCTCGGCGCGGGCGCGCACGTAGACCTTGCCGCGCCCGGTCCGGTAGGCGTCGCGGATGCCGCTGGCCCCGTTGATGATGCCGCGGGTCGGGAAGTCCGGCCCCGGCAGGTGTTCCATCAGCTGATCGACGCTGATGTCCGGCTGGTCCAGCATGGCGATGGTGGCGTTGATCACCTCGCTGATGTTGTGCGGCGGGATGTTGGTGGCCATGCCGACCGCGATGCCGGTACCGCCGTTGACCAGCAGGGTGGGGATGCGCGAGGGCAGCACCGACGGCTCGCTTTCGGAACCGTCGTAGTTGTCGACGAAATCGACTGTCTCCTGGTCGATGTCGGACAGCAGTTCCTGGGTGATCTTGGCCAGGCGCGCCTCGGTGTAGCGCATGGCGGCGGCCGGATCGCCGTCCACCGAGCCGAAGTTGCCCTGCCCGTCGACCAGCATGTAACGCATGCTGAACGGTTGCGCCATGCGCACCATCGAATCGTAGATGGCCGAGTCGCCGTGCGGATGGTATTTACCCATGACGTCGCCGACGATGCGGGCGGACTTCTTGTACGGGCGATTCCAGAAGTAGCCGCTCTCGTGCATGGCGTACAGGATGCGCCGGTGCACCGGCTTCAGCCCGTCGCGCACGTCGGGCAACGCGCGCGAGACGATCACGCTCATGGCGTAGTCGAGGAACGATTGCCGCATCTCGTCCTCGAGCGTGATCGGCAGGATCTCCTTGGCGAAATCCGTATTCGACAAGCTACCGTTCTCGGAATCTGACATGCGCGGGTTCGTCCGGAAAAAGGGGCTGCGAACAGCACTGAAATGCAGCCGGAAAGTTTACCAGATCAATCACTTGCACGCTTCGACCGGGGTGGGCGCCCACCCCTTCGAGCCGCCGATGTCAAGCGCTGTCGTCACGACCCGAAAATGGCGGGAACCGGACCGTGAAGCAGGCTCCGCCCAGCCGCGTCGAGCACTCGATCGCCAGACGGGCGCGGTGCCGTTCGGCGATGCGCTCGACCAATGCCAGACCCAGGCCGTGACCGGCCGCGCCCACCCCCCTGTCGACCCTATCGCCCGCCCCGTCGCGTCCGCGCTCGAACGGGCGCAGGATGCGCGCCCGGTCCGGTTCGGGCACACCCTCGCCGTCGTCCTCGACCCGTAGCGTCACCCCGCCGCCCGGTGCGGGGCACACCGAGACGCGCAGCGCTCCGGCGCCGTGCCGCAACGCGTTGTCCACCAGGTTGTCGACCAGGGCCGACAGTTGCCGCTCGTTGCCGGTGACCACGGTGGCGCCGGTCGGCCGTGACAGGGCCGAGCACCGGTCGTGCAGGGCCAGTCGCCCGGCGACCAGCGTGGCCAGATCGATACGCCCGTGCGAGGTGCGTTCGGCCCGCGCGTCGAAGCGGGCGTAGTCGAGCATCGCCTCCAGCGTGTGCTGCATGGCGTCCAGATCGTCCTGCAGGCGAGCCAGGTGATCGCGTCGGCGGCGGGCCAGCGGTGCGTCGGCCGTCGCTGCGCCCTGTGCGCCCTGTGCGCCCTGTGCGCCCTGTGCGGCTTGCACGGCTTCGTCCTCGCCCAGCTCCTCCAGCGAATCGATGCCGAAGCGCAGCCGCGCCAGCGGCGTCTTCAGATCGTGGGCCACGCCGCGCCCCAGCAGCCGGTTGTCGTCGATCAGGCGTCCGATGCGGGTCGCCATGGCGTTGAACGATGATTCCAGCACGTGCAGGTCGCTGCCCGGACGCGTGCGCACGCGTGTCTGCAACGCGCCTTCGCCGAACGCACGGGCCGCATCGCTCAGACGGGACAGGCGCCCGAGCAGCGGCAGCAGCCACGAGGAGACCAGCAGCAGCACGACCAGGTAGAACGTCAGCGTGTAGAGCAGCCGGGCAAGACCCCGCTCGTCACTGCCTGCCGGATGGGCCAGGGCGAGCACATCGTCGCCCCGACCCAGCGCGTAGTAGAGCGTGAGCCCGGTCGCGCTTTCCAGGGCCAGTCCGTGGCGATCGTCCAGCGCGGCCAGCAGCGCGGCATCGTCCAGTCCCAGCGAGCGTGCGCTGACCTGTCGCATGTCCAGGCCCGTCGTCCCGGCCAGCTCGTCGATGGCCGCCGCGGTGTCACCGGAGAGCACGAGCGCATCGGCCAGCCCCCGGCCGAGCGTTCGCCACGCCGCGAGCGAATCGTCCGCCACGCTGCCCGGACCGTCCCCGGAGGCGCTCTCGCTGCCCTGCACGAACAGGCGATCGAGCGCCCAGCCGGCACCCAGCGTGGCGGCCAGCACGACGCCCAGCAGCGAGACCACCAGCCGGCGCATCAGCTCTCTCCCAGCCCGAGCAGGTAGCCGCGGCCGCGCACCGTCTTGATGCGCCGCGGCGATGCGGCCGGATCACCGAGCTTGCGTCGCAACCGCGATACCGCCAGATCCACCGCCCGGTCGATGCCGTCGTGATCGATACCGCGCAGCCGGGTGCTCAGGGTCTGGCGATCCACCGGCCGACCCGCTTCGCCGGCCAGCAGCACGAGCACGTCGTACTCCTGCGTGGACAGCGACAGCTCGCGCCCTGCCAGCTCGACGCGCCGGTCCGCCAGGTCGATGCTCAGGTCGCCGACGCGCAGCGTGCGCGACATCGCCCTGGCCGAGGCATCCGAGGCATCCGGTTCATCCCCCTCGCCCGCCCGGCCCGAACGGCGTCGCAGCAACACGTTCAGCCGGGCCAGCAGCACCCGCGGGCGCACCGGCTTGACCAGGTAGTCGTTCGCACCCAGTTCCAGCCCGCGGATCTCGTCCTCCTCCTCGTCCCGGGCGGTCAGCATCAGGATCGGTCCGTCGTAGAAGGCGCGCGCGCGCCGACAGACCGACAGGCCGTCCAGCACCGGCAGTCCCAGATCCAGCACCACCGCGTCGGGCTGGTCGCTCCGGATCAGGTGCAGCGCGGTGTCGCCGCGCGTGGCGACGCTGACCTGCAGACCGTGACGACCCAGGTAATCGGCGATCCATCCCGCCAGCGACGCATCGTCCTCGACCACCAGCACGTGCGCACCCGGCGCGCAGGGCCGCATCAGAACAGGCGCCAGCCGCCGGCCCCGCGGCGGCTGTCCCGGTACACCCACGCGGTCGACAGCGTGACCTCGGCCAGCACCGCCAGCGTCCGGCCATCGGCACCGATGCGTTCCAGGCGCAGCCGCTCGGAGGAATCGTCCGCGTAGTCGTGCTCGAAGCGTCGCCGTGCATCGCCGTGCCAGCAGACCAGGGCCGAGGAACGCTTGTCGCTGAGCAGGCAGTGCCGCCCGTTCGGCAACGGCTGCCAGGACACGCTGATGCGCTTGTAGCAGACCTGACCCCGGTGCAGCGCCACGCAGGTGGCCGGGCGGGCCTCGAGGCGCACCCCGGCATCGTCCGCGTGCGCCCCGGCGGCACCGAGCAGCGGCGCCAGCGCCAGGGTGCAGACCCATGCACGGACGAGTGCATCAGAACACATAGGCGATCCCCACCTCGGCCGACACCGCCTCGTCGCCCGCCACGATCGGGCTGTCGGTGATGCCGTCGCCGAAGCCGCGCACGCGCAGGTTCGAGCGCAGCACCCAGTCCCGGCCCAGCGCACGGGTGATGCCCAGGTCGGCCTCGCCGAACAGCGCCTCGCGCCCCTCGTAGGCGGCGAACCGGTCGGTGGCCTCGTCCGCATCCACGCCGTACAGGTGATCGACCAGCGCGGCACCGATCCAGCGCGCCCCGACGACCCCCTGCAGGTTCCAGTTGCCCAGCTGCCACTGGTGCCCCGCATGCGCGCCCAGCAGCACGCCGTTGCCGTTCGACCAGTCCATCACCGCGCTGGCCTGCAGCAGCGTGTCGCCACGGTACTCGCGGTAGCGAAACCCGCTGCTGCCCAGCAGCCGATTGCGGTCGACCAGATCCGCGTTGCGCTGCGCCTCGCCCGCCGCCGACGCCTCGTCGTCGTCGGTGCCGTAGCTGACGTGGACCGTGCCGGGCAGGTGGGCCGCCAGCAACTCCAGGGTGCGCCGCCGGTCGTGCCACAGCGTCACGCCGATGCTGGCGCCGTCCACTCCACCGCGCCGCCCCTCGATGAACAGCGGACCGCGCCGCCAGGCACCGGCCACGTAGAAGCCCACCTCGGCCTTGCCGTCGCGACGCCCGTCGCCGTCGGCACGCGCGCGAATCGAGCGGCTCACGCCGAGCACCGAGCCCAGTTCCAGGTACCCGCCGTCGCTGAACGGCGCCTCGTCCGGCGCGACCGGATCAGTCGACACGACCGATTCCGCCACCTCCGCCGCCCCGGCCATCGGGGACGAACAGGCCGCAGCGTATATCAGCGCCAGGCCGACCGACCGGGCCAGGCGGGCGGGACATCGCATTCCTTCGCTCATCACGAACCCTCCGCGACATCGGTGTCGCGCGCACAGCTTGCCCCGGCCGGCAGCTCGCCGTCGAGCAGCCAGGCGGTGACCGCCGCGTCCACGCAGGCGCTCTTGCCGTTGAACACCGTGGTGTGACCGTCGTGGTCGGACGTCAGCAAGCGGCCGCCGATCGCCTCGGCCATCGGCGCGGCCCATTCGATCGGGGTCTGCGCATCGTTGACGCCACCGATCACCAGCGACACCGGCGCGGCGTCGGTGGCGATGTCGGCGACCGGATCCAGTGCTGCCGGCCAGCCCGTGCAACGGGTGGCGAAGGCCAGTCCGTAGGCGGCGAACAGGTCCGAACGTGCGGCCAGCTCCTCGCCGGTGGCGGCCAGCGAGGCACGCGTCGGCCGGCTCGCATCGTCGGCGCAGATGACCGCGAGCCGCACCGTGGCGTTGTCCTCGTCCAGGTCGACGCTCGGCTGTCCCCCGTCCGGCCCGTCCGGCCCGTCAGGCTCGTCCGCCTCGTCACCCTCCTCGTCACCCTCTTCGCTCGTCACGCCGAGCGCGTTCGCCGCCGCGATCAGCGGCGCCGGCTCACCATCGAGCAGGAAACGCACCAGCACCGGTGCCAGCGGCTGCGCGGCAAGCGGCCTTTCGACCGCTTCCAGCACCAGCGTGCCGAACAGCTCGAACAGCGCCTCGTCACCGTTCTCGATCAGCGCCTGCACCCGCGCGATCAGCGCCTCGTCGATGCGGTCGCGATCGCAGGGCGTGACCTGCAGCCCGCAAGCGTCCAGCAGTCGTTCCAGGTTGCGCTGCTGCGCCTCGACCTGCCCGATCACCAGCGGCACGATCTCGTTGCCGGGCGGCAGGCTGCCGTCGAGCACCATGCGACCGCTGCGATCCGGATAGCGTTGCAGGTAGAGCGCCGCCAGGCGGGTCCCGTAGCTGTAGCCGATGAGGTTCAGGGTCGGGGCGTCCAGCAATTCCCGCAACGCGTCCATATCGGCCACCACGGCATTCGAGCCGAGCCACTGCAGCGTGTCGCCGTAGTCGGCCGAGCAGGCGTCAGCCACCGCGCCCGTGTCCACGATCAACCCTTCCAGCGACGATTCGTCGAGCGGGTAGTCGTCCAGATCGTCCAGCCCGAAGCGTTCGCAGTCGATGCGCTCGCCGATACCGATGCCGCGCGGGTCGAAACCCACCAGATCGTAGCGTTCGCGCAGTGCGGCCGGCAGCGCATCGCGCCGTGCGAACTGGCGCACCATGGCGGTACCGGACGCGCCGGGCCCACCGGGGTTCACCATCAAGGTCTCGTGCGGTCCCTCGCCGGTGCCGGGCAACCTCAGCACGTCGACCTTCATGCGACGCGTGTCGGTCGAATCGTGGATCAGCGGAACGTCCAGCACGCCGCAGTCCAGCATCGGATCATCCGTGCAGGGGCTCAGGGACAGCGAGTTCGCCTCGGCATCGTGATCGTCGTCCGAGCAGGCGGCAAGCGACAGGCAGGCCAGCAGCAGGGCCGAGGAACGAACGACGGTTCGGGTCTTCATGGGGGCCACATCGGTTCGGGTTCGCGTTGCACTCTGCTCGGTCGGCCCGCTTGTCTGTGTAACAACGTGTAGCGCCTTCGCGCCCGGCTCTGCGATGATGAGGAGATGAACACGCAGACCCGCAAGAGCCCCCCAGCCGGCAGCGACGCCGGGCACAACGTCGACGACGCCGAGGTGCGCAAGTTCGACGAACTGGCCTCGCGCTGGTGGGACCGCCAGGGCGAGTTCAAGCCGCTGCACGAGATCAATCCGCTGCGCCTGGGCTGGATCGCCGAGCGCGCGACGCTGTCCGGCGCCCGCGTGCTGGACGTGGGCTGTGGCGGGGGCATCCTGGCGGAGTCCCTGGCGCGGGCCGGGGCCGACGTGCTGGGCATCGACCTGGCGCAGGCGCCGCTGGGCGTCGCCCGGCTGCACGCCATGGAAAGCGGCACCGAGCTGGAATACCGGGCGATCGGCGCCGAGGAACTGGCCGAAGAGGCGCCGGGCAGCTTCGACGTGGTGGCCTGCCTGGAGGTGCTGGAACACGTGCCGGACCCCGCCTCCACGGTTGCCGCCTGCCAGCGCCTGGTGAAGCCTGGCGGGGACGTGTTCCTGTCGACGATCAACCGCAATGCCAAGTCCTGGCTGTTCGCCATCGCCGGTGCCGAGCGCGTGCTGCGGTTGCTGCCACGCGGCACGCACGATTGGGAGAAATTCATCAAGCCGTCGGAGCTGGCCGGACACTGCCGAGCGGCCGGCCTGTCGGTGTGCGAGGTGACCGGGCTGATCTACAACCCGCTGACGCGCCGCTACTCGCTGGATGCCGAGGACATCGACGTCAACTACATGCTTCACACCCGGGCGCAGGCTTCCGAAACGGGCGAGGCATGATCGAGAGCCCGTCCGTGCGCGAGGGCTCTAGCCTGTATTACGCGCTGTGGGGTCTGGACGATGCGCTGCGCGAGCGTGCGCTTGCGCGGCTGGCGTTCGGTACCGCTCTGGCCGATGCGGTGAACGAGGTGCGCGAGCCGGACGTGGCACGCCGCAAGATCCACTGGTGGCACGAGGAACTGGAACGCCTGCACGCCGGTGCCCCGCGGCATCCGGCGGCCGTGGCCTGTGCGGACCTGGCAGGCTCCGACACCGCGATGGCGCGCGCTCTCGACGCGCTGGGCGCAGCCGCCGAGGAACGGTTGTCCCCGGCCGACGATCAGGCCACGCTGGAGGCGCGGCTGGCGCGTGGTGCCGGCGCACGGCTGTGGCTGGTGCTGGACGGCATCGATGCCGATGCGCTCGACGGGCAGGACACGCTCCCGGACGCCTGGACGGGGCTTGCAACCGGACTGGCGCTGCACGAGCGCCTGGCGCGCCTGGCCGAGCTGCTGTCTCGCGAGCACCCGGTGTTCCCGCTGCAGGGCTGGCAGCGTCACGATGCGCGCCCGGCCGACATCGCCAGCGAGGATCCGGTGCGGGCGGCGCGCGGTCGGCAGGTCGTGGACGAGGCGCTGGCACGGGCCGTTCAGGTGCTCGATGGCGGCATCGAGGCTGCCGCCGGGGCATGCCGGCGCGGGCGCCCGGCGCGGGCGGCCCTGGTGCTCGGTCGGCTGCGACGGCGGCAGCTGGCCGCCTGGCAGGCACAGCAGGCGGAGCTGGTTCGGGTGCGCTCGTCGCTGACGCCGATCCGCAAGCTGTTCATCGCCTGGCGCAGCCGATGAACGATGAACGTGCGAGCAAGGTTCGCGTGAGCGACGACCGGGCGTTCTGGCACCTCGCCCCGGGCCGCGGCGAGCTGCGTCCGGTGACGCTGCCCGCCCTCAGGGACGGCCACGTGCGGGTGCGCTCGCGCTTCGGCGCGATCAGCCAGGGCACGGAACGGCTGGTGGCGCGTGGCGAGGTGCCCGAGTCGGAGTACCAGCGCATGCGGGCGCCGTTCCAGGACGGCGACTTCCCGTTCCCGGTCAAGTACGGCTACATCAACGTCGGCACGGTCGAGGCCGGGCCGCCGGAACTGCTGGATCGGGACGTGTTCTGCCTTCACCCGCACCAGAGCCGCTACGTGGTGCCGGCCAGCGCGGTGACCGTGCTGCCGGCCGAGCTGCCGGCGCGCCGGGCGATCCTGACGGCCAATACCGAGACGGCACTGAACGCGCTGTGGGACGCGGCGCCGCGCATCGGGGATCGCATCGCGGTGGTCGGTGCCGGTGCCGTCGGTTGCCTGGTCGCCCGGCTGGCGAGCCGGCTGCCCGGTACCCGGGTCCAGCTGATCGACATCGATGCGGGCCGGCGCGACATCGCCGAGGCGCTGGGGCTCGACTTCCGTGCTCCGGACACCGCGGATGGGGAGTGCGATCTTGTCGTGCACGCCAGCGGTCACGGCGAGGGTCTGGCGACCGGCCTGTCGCTGGCAGGCTTCGAGGCCACCGTGCTGGAGCTCAGCTGGTACGGCACGCGCGAGGTGTCGGCACCGCTCGGCGGTGCCTTTCATTCCAGGCGCCTGACGCTGCGCGCCTCCCAGGTCGGGCACATCGCCACCGCGCGGCGTGCCCGGCACGACTACGCATCAAGACTGCAGCTGGCGCTGTCGCTATTGGACGATCCGGCGCTCGATGCGCTGATCGATGCCGAAGGGCGCTTCGACGAGTTGCCGGACATCATGGCGGCGCTGGCCGACGGGACCGGCGGCGGCCTGTGTCGGTGCATCACCTATTGATCCCCGTTCTCACCTGTTCCCACCCGTTCCCCCCACCCCATCCGACCAGAGATCCGCCATGTTCAGCTTGACCGTTCGCGACCACTTCATGATCGCCCACAGCTTCACCGGCGAGGTGTTCGGCCCGGCGCAGGGCGTGCACGGGGCGACCTACGTGGTCGACTGCGAACTGCGCCGCGAAGCGCTGGACGCGGACAACCTGGTGGTGGACATCGGCCTTGCCAGCCAGTCGCTGGGCAAGGTCCTGGCCGAACTCAACTACAAGAACCTGGACGAGGAGCCGAGCCTGAGCGGGCAGAACACCACCACCGAGTACCTGGCGAAGGTGATCTTCGATCGCGTGGCCGCACGCATCGACACGGGCGAACTGGGCGAGGCGGCGCGTGGCCTGTCCGGCATGAAGGTGTCGTTGAAGGAATCGCACATCGCCTGGGCGAGCTACGAGGCCGCGCTGTCGGGCTCGTGACGTTGCGAGGCGCGCCGCACGAGTCGAACCGGCCACCGCTGTTTCTCGTCGTGCCCGGCCCGATCGATCAGCGCACCGGCGGCTATCTCTACGATGCCCGGTTGGTGCACGAGCTGCGCGAGGCGGGATGGACGGTGCGGGTCATCGAACTGCCGGGCGCCTACCCCGAACCGGACGCGACGACCCGCCAGCGTGCCGACGAGCGGTTCGCCGCGCTGCCCGACGACACCCTGGTGATGACCGACGCGCTGGCGGGTTCCGCCCTGCCCGAGCTGATGCGATCCGAGGCCCGGCGGCTGCGCCTGGTCGCGCTGGTGCACCACCCACTGGCGCTGGAGACCGGACTCGATGCCGAACAGGCGTCCCGCCTGGCGAGCGCCGAGCGCCAGGCGCTGGCCGCGGCCCGTCAGGTGATCTGCACGAGCGGCAGCACCGCGACGGCCCTGGCCGACTACGACGTGCCGGCCGAGCGCATCACGGTGGCCGAGCCGGGTACCGATGCTGCCGAGCTGGCCGGCGGTTCGGCCGTCGGGGATCCGTTCCGGCTGCTGTGCGTGGCCACCATCACGCCGCGCAAGGGGCATGCGGTGCTGATCGATGCGCTGGTCGCGCTGCGCACGCGTCATCCTTCTCTGCCTTGGCGGCTGGAACTGGTCGGCAGCCTGGAGCGTTCGGCTCCCACGGTGCACGCGCTGCGCGCGGCGCTTGCGGAACACGATCTGCAGGGGCTCGTCACGCTGCACGGCGAAACGAGCGAGTCGGCGCTGGCCGATCACTACGAACGCGCCGATGCGTTCGTGCTGGCCTCCTTTCACGAAGGCTACGGCATGGTGCTGACCGAGGCGCTGGCACGGGGCCTGCCGATCGTGGCGACGCGTGGTGGCGCCATCGCCGACACGGTACCGCCCGATGCCGGGCTGCTGGTGGAGCCGGGTGACAGCCTTGCCTTGTCCATGGCCCTGGAGACGCTGCTGTGCGACGTGGAGCAACGCTTGCGATTGCGCCGCGGCGCTGTGGCGGCACGCGCACGACTGGCCTCCTGGAGGGATACGGCGGATCGGATCACGTCGGTGCTGGACGGGGTGTGCCGATGAGCGGCTTCAGCAGCGACTGGCTGGCCCTTCGGGAACCGGCCGATCATCGGGCACGCCGTCACGAACTGCTGGACCGGCTGGACCTGCCCGCGAACGATCGCCCGATACGGCTGGTCGATCTGGGCACCGGCACCGGCTCGAACCTGCGCTACCTGCTGCCGCGGCTCGGACCGCGGCAGCAGTGGCGACTGGTCGACAACGATCCTGCGTTGCTGGACGATCTGCCCGTGCGCCTGGCGCCGTGGGCCGAATCGGCGGGCCTGACGCTGACGCGTGACGGCGAGACGCTGCGCATCGACGCAATGGACGGGGTCGACCTGTCGGCCCGCATCGATACCCAGGCGCTGGACCTGGCCGGCGATCTGGAGGGGCTGGGACTGCGGGACGTCGATCTGGTGACCTGCTCGGCCCTGCTCGACCTGTTCTCCGCCGAGCGCCTGGCCGCGCTGGCCGACGTGATCGCTCGGGCCCGTTGTCGAGTGCTGTTCTCGCTGAGCTACGACGGACGCGTGCGATGGACGCCGTCGCTGCCGTTCGACGAGCGGGCCACCGGGCTGCTGAACGCGCACCAGCGGCGGAACAAGGGCCTGGGCGACGCCGCCGGTCCGGATGCGGCCATGCTGATGGTCGAGGCGCTGCGCGCCCGTGACTATGACGTCGTGGTGGAACCGGCGGACTGGCAACTGCGCCCGGCGCAGGCGGCGTTGCAGCGCATGCTGCTCGACGGCTGGGCGGATGCGTTGCGCGAGCAGCAGCCGGAGCTGGTCGAGCGCATACGCGACTGGCACCGTTCGAGGCTTCGCTCGATCGGGGACGGGGACGGGGACGGGGACGGGGACGGAACATTGCAGGTCGGGCACCTGGACCTGGCCGCCGTGCCGCGCTGATCCGGTGGCGCGCCGTTCATCCGACCCTGCGTGCGATCAGATCATGCATACGATCAGGAAGATCGAACGCTACGTTACCGCTCGGCCTTCAGATCCATGTCGAACAGCACATCGTCGCCCATGCGGTGCAACGTGGCAGGCGGACGCATGGCCGACGGCATGTCCGGCACCGACGGCAACGAAAGACCCCGCCGGCCCGCGCCGATCAATACCGGAGCGACGGCGATGTGCAGCCGATCCAGCGCGCCGGCCCCCAGCCAGTCGCTGACCGTCACGCCACCGCCCTCGACGAACAGGCAAGGCAGCCCCCGCTGCACGAGCGCCGCACGAATCGCCGTCGGTGACAGCCGCCCGTCCACCTCGGGCACCTCGATGCGGTGCTGCGGGGTGACGCCGCCCGTGCCATCCGTGCCGCCCCGCCCCTCTCGGACCACCACCAGTGTCTCCGGTCCGTCATCGTTGAACAGCCCCAGCGATGGGGATACGTTGCCCCGCGGATCGATGACGATCCGTACAGGGGAAGGGCCCTCGACATGGCGGACGGTCAACCGAGGATCGTCCGTGACAGCGGTGCCGGCACCGACCAGCACCGCATCGCACAGCGCGCGCAGGCGGTGCAGATGCACCAGGTTCTCGTGACCGGTCACGTAGAGCGAGTGGCCGGAGGCGGTGGCGATGCAACCGTCGATGCTCTGCCCCAGGTGCGCGACGACGAACGATCCGACAGCCCGCAGCAACGGGGCGTACAGGCGGATCGGGGCGTCGGCCGCGTGCCGGGTGCACAGCGCATCGACCGCTTCGGTTCGTTCCCGCTGATCGGTAGTGCGATCGGTAGTGCGATCGGTAGTGCGACCGGTCGACGCCCGCCGCCGTTGCTCGGCCAGCGCGAGCAGTCGCGGCCAGGCGTCTTCAAGCTCGGCGTTCACCTCTGTCGACTCCGTCTTGTTGCGGTTGTGAGGCATTAGTCAGCCTCGTGCATCAGTTACCCAGCGCTGGTACCACGATCGGGGAACGCGGTAGACAATACATGGTCAAACCAGTTTGTCGCCTCAGCACTGAACGATGCAGACACCAACGTACAAGAAGATCGAGCATCGGGAGAGCGAACCCCCGGGTCCGGACGAGGCCGCCGCGGCGCTGCAGGCGCAGCGCGCGTTGGTCGAGCTGCGCGCGGGCCGCAACATCCAGATCATCGACGGGCAGGAGCGCTTGAGCGTGGCGGCACTGGAGGCCATCGATCCGTGCACCCTGATGGCCGGTGTGCCGGTCGGCGGGTCGGTACAGCTGCTGATCAGCCGGCAGCGTGCCCAGGCGCTGGAGCGGCCGGTCGATGCCGATGCGATCCGGGTGACGCTGCCGGCCCGGCCGCCACCACCGGGCGAAGACGAACAGGCGGACCGGCTGGCCTGGCGCATCGCCGGCATCGATGAGCCGGCAAGCGTCGTCGATGGACTGCACCGCTGCCTGTTCACCGAACGCGCCGGCGCCGCCACCCGGGCCGCCCTCGAACTGGTTCGCCAGGCGCGACTGCAGCCGGCGGTGGTCATCCGCTGCGCCTCCGTGTCCAGCGACCGGATCGACCGGCTGTGCATAGACGCCGCCGATGCCCTGGCCTACCCGGTGCTGCGCGGTCGGCTGATCAGCCGCACAGGCGTTGCGCAAGTGCAACTGGACACGGTGCCCGACGCCACCTTCCACGCTTTCCGTGAGCGTTTCGGGGATGCCGAGCACGCCGCCATCGTGGTCGGCGAGCCGGATCTGTCCCGTCCGGTGATCGTGCGCCTGCACTCGGCCTGCTTCACCGGCGACCTGTTCGGCAGCCTGCGGTGCGATTGCGGCGAACAGTTGCAGGGCGCGATCGAGACGCTGTCGCGCAGCGGCGGCGGGGTCATCCTGTACCTGGACCAGGAAGGGCGCGGCATCGGTCTGGGCAACAAGCTGCGCGCCTACCGCCTGCAGGCCGCCGGGCTGGACACCATCGAGGCGGACCGACGGCTCGGCTTCGGTGCCGACGGTCGGGACTTCACGGCCGCACGCGCCATGCTGTCGCAGCTGGGCATCACGCGCGTGCGGTTGCTGACCAACAACCCGGCCAAGGTCGAGGCGCTGGACGGCGACGGCTTGCAGGTGGTCGAGCGCCTGCCCCTGAGCGGCAGCGTCAATCCGCACAACGCCCGCTACCTGGAGACCAAGCGCGACCGCGGCGGGCACCTGCCCTCGATACTCGACGGTCGGGTGCGCAACGCGTGAGCCATACCCCTTCCGCCTCGCGGCGGCCATCCGGACAACCCGGGTGGCCCGGTCGCTGGCCGCGCGGCGGACCGCAGAGCCTGGCCGGGTTCGGCATCGGCGCCATCGTCGTCACCGCATTGCTGGCGACCGCTCTTGGCCTGGGCATCGCGCCGATCCTGGTCGCGGGCGCGGTGTGGTTGCTGATCGGCTTGGCGGTGGCCCGTGGCATCGATGCGCATCCGCACCGGGATTTCGGTGCGGCCAATCGGGTCACCACCCTGCGCGCGGCGATCACCGCCGTGCTGGCGGGCGCCGTGCCGGTGGCCGCGACGCTCGATACCGCGGCGTTGTGGGGCATCTCCGCGCTGGCGCTGATCGCCCTGACGCTCGATGGCGTGGACGGTTGGCTGGCACGCGTGCAGGGTCGCAGTTCGGAGTTCGGCGCCCGCTTCGACATGGAGACGGACGCCCTGCTCGCGCTGGTCATGGCGTTGCTGCTATGGCGCACCGGCGAGGTCGGCGCCTGGGTGCTGGGGCTGGGGCTGATGCGCTACCTGTTCATCGTGGCCATGCGGATGCAGCCCGAGCTGGCCAGACCGCTGTTCCCGTCATGGCGTCGCAAGTGCGTGTGCGTGGTGCAGGTGGCCACGCTGGCGATCTGCCTCATGCCAGCCCTGGCCCCCCCGCTGTCGTCCTGGTTGCTGGTCGCGGCGCTGGGCGCCCTGCTCGGCTCGTTCCTGCGCGATACGCACTGGCTGCTGCATCGCCGGTGGCAACCCGCATGAACACCGGAGCGACACTCGGACTGCTGCGCTCGCTGTGCGTCTACTACGCTCAGCCGTGGCGCCGTCGCGCGCTGTCGCGCTTCTACGACGAGCTGATTCCTGCCGGCAGCCTGGCCTTCGATGTGGGCGCGCACGTGGGCAGTCGCACGCGCACGTTGCTCGGTCGCTGCGAGCACGTCGTCGCGATAGAGCCGCAGCCGGTGTTCGCCCGATGGCTGGAACGGCTGTTCGCGCGCAATGCACGCGTGACCCTGGTCACCCGGGCGGTCGGAGCGATGCCGGGGCAGGCGGAGCTGAGAATTTCGAGCCGGCATCCGACGGTGTCCTCGCTGTCCGGTGAGTGGGTCGCACGGGTGGGCGGCAGCGCAGGCTTCGAGCGGGTCGCCTGGGACGAGACGGTCACCGTGGCGGTCACCACCCTGGATGCCCTGATCGCAGAACACGGCCTGCCGCACTTCTGCAAGCTGGACGTCGAGGGCCTGGAGGCGCAGATCCTGGCAGGCCTGTCGCGACCGATCGCCCTGATGGCGTTCGAGTACCTGCCGGCCACACCCGACATCGCCGTGGCCTGCATCGACCGGCTGGAGCAGCTGGGCCGCTACGAATACAACATCAGTACCGGCGAATCCCACCGTCTGCTGCTGGACGAGTGGTGCGATGCGAAGGCGGCGCGTGACTGGCTGGCGACGGTGGCGCGCGATGGCAGCGGCGGATCGGGCGATGTCTACGCGCGTCGCAGCAGCCACCACAGCGCCGGCAGCGAGCCGCCCAGCGACACCAATCCGTAGAGGATGCTGGTCGCCACCCCCGCCTCGGCCGACAGGCCGACCAGTGGCCACAGCGCGGCCGCGGCCGCCTCGCGCAATCCCCAGCCACCGATCGAGACCGGCAACAGCATGCTGAGCAGTGTCAGCGGCACTACGTTCAGCACCGCCAGCGCCGGCAATGGTGCTCCGATCGCCTGCGCGCACACCGCGAACAGCGTCAGGTACGCCGCCACGATGGCAAGGCTTGCCGTCGCCTGCTTCCACCAGGCGCCGTCGTCGAACCAGGCGCGCTGCAGGCCGTCGACCGAACCGCCCGCCCAGCGCGCCAGACGACCCGGTGCTGTTGCACGCCGCAAGGCGCGGCGGCGCCATGCAAGCATCCCCAGCAGCAATACCGCCAGCACCGGCGGCAACCACGGCAGCGCCCGCGCCACCGCCGGCAGCGGGGCATCGCTGGCCAGCGGCCAGACCAGGATGCCGGTCAGCGTTACGGCCACCAGTGCCAGCTGCCCGGCCATGCGCTCCAGCACCACGCTCGCCGCGGTGCCACGATTGCGGATCGCGCGCGCCGCATCGCCGGTCACGCCGCCGGGCAGCGTCTGGTTCACCAGCGTGGCCAGGTAGTACTCCGTGATGACTCTCGACAGCGCCAGGCGCTGGCCCAGCGAGGCGGCGGTCATTCGCCAGCGCAGCGCCGAGCCGATGATCTGCAGCTGCACCAGCAACAGTCCGACCAGCAACCACACCGGGTCGCTGTCGACCATCAGACCCAGCGCCGCATGAGCATCGATCGCCACGAACACCAGCACCAGCAGCGCACCGGCGACCAGCGCGCGCATTCCGTGCCCGAGCCACCGGGACCGTCCGGCCGGCTGCTCGCGTTCGCCACGCTGCTGGCGCTGCTGCCGATCCTGTCGTTTCCCGGTCATCCGGAGGATTTCACCTGGCAGGCCTTCGCGCAATTGCCGCTGGAATGGCCGGCGATCGCTCTGGCGCTGCTGATCGCACCGCGCGGCAGGCGCGTCGTGCTGCGCGTGCTGCTGGTGGTGCTGCTCGGTGCGGTGGTGCTGCTGCGCCTGGCCGACATCGGCTCGTACATCGCGTTCGACCGGCGGTTCAGCCCGCTGGTGGAATGGCACCTGCTGGGCGATGGCTGGAACCTGGCCTCGGCCAGCATCGGCACCTCGCAGGCCTCGGCGGTCATCGTCGTCTGCGTTCTGGTGCTGATGGCGTCGGGCATCGTCCTGTTCACGGGTCTGGGCGCGATCGCCAGGTTGCAGGGACCGCTGCGGCGCGGCATCGGCGCCACGGCCGGCATCCTTCTGATCGCAGGGGTGGCCGTGCGACTGGCCTCGCCGCTGGTGGAAGCGGAACTGCCGGTGCAGGCCGACCTGCTGCCCGAGCTGGTGGATCGTAGCAAGGCGATGAGCCGATCGATCGCCGACCAGAACGCATTTCTGGCCGAGCTGTCCGACGACCCGCTGGCCGCCTTGCCCGAACCGGCGTTCTCAGCCCTCGGCGAGCGTGACCTGATCGTGCTGTTCGTGGAGAGCTACGGACGCAGCTTCATCGATGACGAGGATCTGGGCCGGGTGGCGTCCGAACGCCTGGGCGCGATCGATACGCGCATCCGCGACGCCGGCCTGCACGTGAAGAGTGCCTGGCTGGAGTCCCCGATCCGTGGCGGGCGAAGCTGGCTGGCCCACGCCACATTCGCCTCCGGGCTGTCGATCGACAACCAGGCCCGCTTCGATCGGCTGATCAGCTCGGACCGGCGCTCGCTCTACCGGCTGCTCGGCGATGCCGGCTGGAAGACCCTGGGGCTGAACCCGGCCATCGTCATGCCGTGGCCCGAGGGCGCCTGGTACGGCTATGAGCTGAGCCTGGACTTTCACACGCTCGGCTATGCGGGGCAGAACTTCGGCTGGGTGACGATGCCGGATCAGTACACGCTGTCGCATTTCCAGCAGGCGCTGCGCGAGCCTGCCCGGGGCCGCGTGGCCGCCGAACTGGCGCTGATCAGCTCGCACGCCCCGTGGACGCCGCTGCCGCGCATCGTGCCGTGGGAACAGGTCGGCGACGGCTCGATCTTCGATGGCAGCCACCGGTTCGGCGGCGATCCGGTCTGGAGCGACCGGCAGCAGGTGCGCACGCTGTACGCACAGTCGCTGGACTACACGCTGGAGACCATCGGCCAGTACGTGGCCCTGCACGGCGACGGCGCGCTGGTGATCGTGCTGGGCGATCACCAGCCGGCATCGATCATCGCCGGCTGGGGGCGCACGGCGGACGTGCCGATCCACATCTTCTCGGACGACCCCGAGCTGCTGGAGCGCCTGCCGGACGACTGGTGGAGCACCGGCACGGTGCCCCCGGCCGACAAGCCGAGCCGGCCGATGGCCTCGATGCGCGCGTTCCTGGGCAGCGTGTTCGAGGCCGGCCCGCCGAACTGACCGCGCGCGGCTACTTCGCGCGCGGCGCCTCGGCCTCGATCAGCAGCGTCACCTCGTCGCCGACCAGGCCGTTGGCCACACCGTAGTCCATGCCGTACTCGCTGCGCGACACCGTGCCCGCGGCGCTGAACCCGTAGGTGAAGCGCTTGTGCCCGAACGGGTAGTCGGCCGCCTTGTTGATGGTGAGCTCCAGCGTCAACGGATGCGCCTGCCCCAGCAACGACAGCGTGCCGCCCACCGTGCCGCCCGTGGCATCGTCCAGCACCACGTCATCGGCCCGGAACACCATCTCGGGGTGTCGCTCCACGTCCAGGAAATCGGCATTGCGCACGTGCTCGTCACGCGCCTCGTGATCGGTGTTCACGCTGGCGGTCCGCACGGTGATCTCCAGCTCGGACAGCCGACGCTCCCGCTCGTCGTAGTCGAACCCTCCGCTGACGTCGGTGAAGCGACCGAGCACGTTCGAGAAGCCGACGTGATCGATGGTGAAGGCCACCACGGTGTGGGCAGGATCCAGCTCATGACGCTCGGCCAGCGCCGGCGCACCGATGAGCGACAGCGCCAGCGCGGTGCAGGACAGGGACGAACGAAGGGTCAGGCGTCTCATGCTCGGGCGTGTCCGGTTGGGCTCGGGTATCGTGTCCGACCCTCGCTCGGCGTCGAACGTTCACATGCTCAACCCAGACTACCGTGCTGCGCAAGCGCTGTTCGCCGACGCGGCCGAACCGGCCCTGTCCGGGCGCATCGTGGCGGTGGTCGGTGCGACCGGCGGACTGGGCACGGCGCTGTGCAAGGCCCTGGCGCGTGCCGATGCCACGGTGGTCATGCTGGGGCGCAAGTTGCAAAGGCTCGAACAGCTGTACGACGCGATCGAACCGCTGGGGTCCTGCACGCCGGCCATGGCCGAACTGGACCTTGCCAGGCTGGACCGGGAGGGTGCGCAGGCGGTGGCCGAGATGCTGTTCGCCGAGTTCGGCAGGCTCGATGCGCTGGTGCTGGCCGCGGTCGACGGCGGCACGCCGGCCCCGCAGCTGGAGATCGACGATGCCCAGTTCGCGCGCGTCATGCAGGTGAACGTCGCTGCGCAGCGCACGCTGATCGCTGCGTTGACGCCGCTGCTGGCGCACTCGCCCGACGCCTCGCTGGTGACGCTGCTCGATCACCGGCCGGGTGCGTACTCGGGCGTGTACGGCCTGTCCAAGCAGGCGATGCACGCGCTGATGCACCAGCTGGCCGACGAGAGCGAGCATGCGAAAGGTGCGGACGGTGCGCCGCGGCTGGCGATCAACGGCTACGATCCGGGCCCGGTCCGCACGCCGCTGCGTCGACGCTTCTTCGCGGGCGAACATGCCAGCGAGTCGCCGGCGCCGGACGATCGCCTCGCACCGCTGCTGCACCTGATCGCCCGCACGGATCGGTCGCTGACCGGTGCCGCGCTCGCCTGGATTTCCGACGCCATGGCGTGAACTCGTTCACGACATCGACATTTCCTGTGACGTGATGTACTTTATTCAATGCCCGACACTCATAAGACCTATACTCACAGGGAAGGAAGCTGCATGCAACGTTCGACGCCGCTCGCCGCCGCGCTCACTCTGATCGTCAGCGCGGGTGCCGAAGCCCAGACCAACCTCGACAAGCTGGAGGCCATGCAGGTCACCGGTACCCGGGCGCACACGATCGTCGAACAGGGCGGTCCGCGGGCCGACTCGATCCGTCAGGTCCTGGAAGGCATCAGCCTGCCGGAGGGGTTCAGCATCGACCTGTACGCGCTGGTGCCCGATGCCCGCCACATGGCGATGGCGCCGCAGGGCACCGTGCTGTTCGTGGGCACCAAGAAGGACAAGGTGTGGGCGGTGATGGATCGCGATCGCGACCGGGTCGCGGACGACGTGAAGGACTTCGCGCCATCACTGACGTTCGACGTGCCGAACGGCCTGGCCTTCTCGAAGGACGGCTTCCTGTTCATCGCCGAGCGCAACCGGATGATGATGTATCCGGCGGCCGAATTCTTCCAGGAGAGCCCGGACGTGGTGGCCGTGCCGATCGTGCCGCAGGGCGAGCTGATCCCGGTCGAGGAGGAGAGCTTCAACCACACCGCGCGCGTGGTGAAGGTCGGCCCGGACGACAAGTTGTACGTCTCCCTGGGCCAGCCGTTCAACGTCGCGCCGCCCGAGAAGCTCGATCTGTACACCGAGACCGGCATCGGCGGCATCATCCGCATGAACCGCGACGGCTCGGACCGGGAGGTTTACACCTACGGCGTGCGCAACTCGGTCGGCCACGACTTCCACCCCGAGACCGGCGAGCTGTGGTGGACCGACAACCAGGTCGACGGCATGGGCGACGACATCCCGCCCGGCGAGATCAACCGGCAGACCGAGGCGGGACAGCACTTCGGCCATCCCTGGTACGGCGGTGGCGCCACGCGCACCAACGAGTACGCCGGCGAGGAGGTGCCGGTCGATGTCGTGATGCCGGTCTCCGAGACGATCGCGCACGCCGCCGACCTGGGTATGACGTTCTACACCGGCTCGATGTTTCCGGAGAAGTACCGGAACGCGATCTTCTCGGCCCAGCACGGCTCCTGGAACCGCACCACGCCGGTCGGCGCGCGTGTCATGGTCACGTTCATCGACGACGAGGGCGGCGCCTCCACCGAACCGTTCGCCGAGGGCTGGATCGACGAGAATGGCGAGTACGACGGACGCCCGGTGGACGTGGCGATGATGAAGGACGGTTCGATCCTGGTGTCGGACGACTTCGCCAGTGCGGTGTACCGCATTTCGTACGCCGAGTGATGCGGGCGTGATGCGCGCCGCCGTGCTCGCCCTGGTCGGAGCGGCATGCGTCGCACCGGTCAGCTTGCCGGCCGGTGCGGCCGGCGACCCGGCCAACGGCCGCACGCTGGCCCGGCAGTGCTCGGTGTGCCACGGCAGGAGCGGCATCGCCCGTGATCCGGAGGTGGCCAACCTGGCCGGTCAGTCGGCGTTCTACCTGGAGAAGAGCCTGCTCGACTACCGTAGCGGCGCACGCGAGGACCGTCGCATGACGCTGATCGCGCAGGCGCTGGACGAGGCGGCGATCGGCGACCTGGCCGCCTGGTACGCCTCGATCGAGATCGTGGCGACCGTGCCGGAGTGAACGGAGCGCCCTGGCAGGCCCTCTTGAAGACCCTGTGGCAGGCCCTGTGGCAGGCGCTCGCCTGTCCGGGCCAGGCGCGCCTGCCGCTGCGTGTCGCGGCTCAGACGTTTTCGCGATCGAACAGGGCCATCCCCTGCTCGGCGATCACCTGGCGCGCCTTGCCGATCGAGTGATCGATGGCCGCCTGGCGATCGGCATGGTTGTCGGCCCTGATGAAGCTTGCTTTCCTCTCCTTGCCGTCGATCGTCATCAGGATGTGCCCGGCGGTGCGGTACTGCCCGCCCTCCTTGATCGGTACCGGCACGATGGTGTAGCCATCGTGCTCCACCGCGTCGGCCGCCTCGCCCGCACCGTCCCCCGCACCGTTGCCGCCACCACCGCCGAACAGCTTGCCCAGCATCGTGCCTATGCCCATCTCACCCTTTCCCTTGCGCTCGTGCGCGGCAGCGTAGCAGTCCGGGGTGCCGGCCTGCGCTCAGCGCCCGAACAGTCTTCCCCAGAAACCGCGGTTCAATCGTTCGTGGCAGCCGGCGTATTGCTGGGCGTAGCGCTGCGAGCGCACCTGCACGCCGGTCGCCGCCTTGATCAACCACGCCTTCTGGTGATGGTTGCCAAGCCTGAAACCGGTCGGACCCTCGTGGTAGTTCAGGTACAGCGAGGCGGCATCCGCCCGCGAGACACGGTTGACCCGCACGGCCTCGTCGATGTACCAGTGGATGAAATCGGTGGCGTCGTCGAAGTCGTGGCGCACTCGCCAGTACTCGCCGGTCGCATTCAGGTAACTGCGCCAGGTTCCGTTCAATGCCTGTGCGTAGCCGTAGGCGGAACTGGGCCTGCGCCACGGCACGAAGCCGAACAGCCGTGAACGCGCCGGGCGAGCCTTGGCGCGGAACAGCGATTCCTGATACATGATCGCCAGCGGGATGTGCATCGAGGTTCCCCACTTCTCCTCGGCCTTTCTTGCACTCTTGTACCAGTGCCGCTTCTGCTCGAACACCGAGCACACATCGTTCGGTGCTCGTGGCGGTGCGCTTGCGCAGCCGCTCAGCCACACGGCGAGCAGGATCGGGATGAAGAGGCGAATCACCAGCGGGAGCGATCGATGGGACACGAAACGGAGCATGACACGCGAAGCGCCGGGCCGGGCGTGGAACCCGGTCTGTACGAGCACTACAAGGGTAGTCGGTATCGCGTGATCGACCGGGTCCGGCACTCCGAGACCGACGAGGAACTGGTGCTGTACCGCGCGCTGTACGGTGAGCACGGGCTGTGGGTGAGACCGTTGGCGATGTTCGGCGAGACGGTCGAGGTGGACGGAGTGTCACGCGCACGATTCCTGCGCATCGACGATTGATGCGGACGGGCGGGCACGGGCCATGGTGTCCGTGACGAGCCCGGCGCGCTTCTTGCGCGAACGCCGGTCCCGTCGCTGGATTCCGGCTCGCCCATGCACCACCGTCCGCTGCGCCATCGCCTGGCTCGCTCCCTGCTGCTGGCCGGCTGTTGCCTGCTCGGTGCGTGCAACGCGACCGGCGACACCCGCGAGCAGACACCGGAACAGGCCCCCGACCTGGTCTCGCGTCTGCCGGCCCAGGTCGACTCGTTCGACCTGGAGGGGTATCGGCCCTTCGAGGACGGCAGCGGCGGGTACTCGTTCCGCTACCGCAATCCGACCAAGAAGCGCCTGGCGGACGTCTACGTCTATCCGGTGGCCGAGCAGAATGCCGACCTGGACCATCGCACCCTGGTACTCGGCTCCACGCGTGCCACGATGCGCGCGATCGGCGAGGCGGTCGAGCAGGGGCTGTACGCCAACTTCAAGGTCGTCGACTCGGCCACGCGAGGCGATGCCGTGCGGGTCGTCTCGCGTGTCCAGGCAACCTATCTGCGCGAGAACCTGGCGTCCTACACGATGCTCTACCAGAGCGAATACCGCGGCACGCTGATGAAGATCCGCCTGTCGATGCCGGACAATCCCAGCAACCGCGTCAGTGCCGAATGGGATGCCTTCGCCGAACGCATGTTCGCGCTGGTGATCGACGACATCGGCCCCGACCCGACGCGCGGCGACGACGTCTGACGCCGCTTCTCGCCCGGTCGGGGTATCCCGGCTCCCCCCTTCGCTTCCCTGAACACCCGATCGAGCTTCACTTCCCGGTCCGTGACGCGGTCGGCGGTGATTCGCCTCTTCCCTCGCTACAGTGCGCGACAGTTTCCAGTCACCCACCTCGGGACGACCGGGAAGCCACTGACCAGAGCCGGCATCAGACCGGCACAGCAAAGGGAGAGCACCATGACCATTCGCAACCGGACCCTCAAGGCACTCGGCTTCATCATCGCGCTGGGCGCAACCACGGGCGCAACGCTGGGCGCCGCCCCGGCGCACGCCGCGCTGGGCGACGGCGACGATCACCACCTGGTGCTGAACACGTTCGCCTACCATTTCAAGAACGCCGACGAGCGCAACGACTTCACGCCGGGCATCGGCTGGGAGTATTCGCCCACCAGCAGCTTCGGCTTCCACTTCGGCACGCTGTCCGACAGCTTCGGCTACCAGGCCAAGTACGCCGGCATCAACTACGCCACGCGCCGCCTGTTCAACAACCGCGTCCGACTGATCGCCGGCGCCACCGTGCTGCACAAGCAGTACGCCAAGAACGCCGATCCGGAAACCAAGATCCTGCCGCTGCCGGCGATCGAGTTCACGCTCGCCGAGCGCGCCGTGCTGAACGTCAGCGGCTCGCCGGCCGTGGACTTCGCCGACCAGAAGAACAACGCCGTGGTCTGGTTCCAGCTGAAGCTCGGCCTGCTCTGAGACATCGGGGCACGTCCGGAGCTTCCCCCCTCCCGGCGATGCCCCACCCCTGACTACCCCCTTCGGCTGGCCTTCGGGCCAGCCGCTTTTGATTGCGCGATCGATGCGCGGTCGATTGCGCGGTCGATTGCGCGGTCGATTGCGCGGTCAGGCGCTCAGCGAGACCGATCCTGGAAGCCGCCGTTCATCGCATGCCGTTCGAGCGCCGTGCGCGACACCGCGAACACGCCGTGACCGCCGCTGTCGAACTCCAGCCAGACCAGGTCCAGCCCGGCCACCCGCCGATCCAGTGCCTCGGCGCTGTTGCCGACCTCGACCACCAGCCAGCCCTCAGGCTCCAGGTAACCCGCGGCCGCCGCCAGCATCGGCATCACCAGCGACAGGCCGTCCTCGCCCGCACCCAAGCCCATCGGCGGCTCGTGCGCGAACTCCCCCGGCATCGCGGCCAGATCCTGCGCATCCACGTAGGGCGGATTCGACACGATCAGCGCATAACGCTCGCTCACCGGATCGAACAGTGAACCGTGCAGCAGGTTCACCCGCTCCTGGACACCGTGCAGGGCCACGTTCTCGGCCGCCAGCGCGAGCGCCTCGACGGACAGGTCGCTGGCATCGATCGTCGCGCGCGGCCACAGCCTGGCCATCGTGATGGCGATGCAGCCGCCACCGGTGCACAGGTCCAGCGCGCGAAACGGCTCGTCCGCCTCCGGCGGCAGCAGCCCGAACCCATCCTCGAGCAGGAACTCGGCGAGCGGCGAGCGCGGGACCAGCGCCCGCTCGTCGCACAGGAACTCGAAGCCTGCGAACCAGGTCCGGCCGGTCAGGTAGGCCGCCGGCATCCGCTCCAGGATGCGGCGCTCCACCACTGCCCGTACCGCCTCGTGCTCCGACAAGGACAGCACGTGCGCATAGTCCGGCGGTTCGGCGGGCGAGCGCCCCAGCGCGTGGCTGACCAGCCAGCTCGCCTCGTCCAGGGCGTTGTCGGTGCCGTGTCCGTAGGCCAGCGAGGCTGCCTGGAAGTCGTTCGCCGCCGCGCGGATGGCAGCCTCGACGGTGCGGTGATCGTTAGCCATCGCGCGTGAGTATAGTCATCGTCTCCTGCTAACCGGTACTTCTCTCATGCGCCCCAGCGTTCCGCTGATCCTTGCCGCGATGGTCGGTATCGCCGCCGGCATCACCGTCGCCCTGAGCGGCCCGGATTCCCCGGGCGAGGGCACCGCGTCGGCCGAGGCCGACCTGGCGCCGCTGCAGGCGAAGATGCGGAACACCGTGGTGCTGCCCGAGGACTTCCGCCGGGTACCGGACTTCACGTTGCAGGCCGGTGACGGTGCGGCCCTGGAGCAGGATTTCCTGGACGATCGCTGGACGCTGGCCTTCTTCGGCTACACCCACTGCCCGGATGTCTGCCCGATCACGCTGCAGGTGATGAAGAACGTGGTGGCGGACCTGCAGGCGCAGGACGTGGAGCCGATGCAGGTCGCCTTCTTCACGGTCGATCCGGTGCGCGACACCGCCGAACGGATGAAGGAGTACGTCGGCTTCTTCGACGAGGATTTCGTGGGCGTGACCGGCGAGCTGAACGATGTCCAGGCGCTGACCCGCTCGCTGGGCATCGTATCGGCGTTCACCGCGGTGGAGGGCAAGCCGGACGAGTACCTGGTCGACCATACCGCCTCCATGCTGCTGATCGATCCGCAGCGCCGGGTGCGGGCGAAGTTCAACGCCCCGCACGAGGCGGACACGATCGTGCAGGACTTCGTCACCTTGCGCGAAGCGCTCGGTTGATGAGCACCGTGCAACGGAATCGCGCCCCGGGCCCGGCCTCCGCGGGGGATCGGTTGAAGTCCTACCTGCTGGCCCCGCTGCCGCAGCATCTGCTGTCGCGCACGGTGCTGTGGCTGACCCGCCGCCGCTCGGCGCTGGTCACGCCGGTGGTCCGGCGCTTCGCCCGCGCCTTCGATGTGCAGATGGCCGATGCGGTGGAACCGGATCTTGCGCACTACGACACCTTCAACGCCTTCTTCACCCGTGCGCTCAGGCCGGAGGCGCGACCGATCACCCGGGAGCCCGGCGGCATCGCCTGTCCGGCCGACGGGCGGGTCTCGTCGCTGGGTCGCGTTCAGGATGCCCGCGTGCTGCAGGCGAAGGGGTGCGACTACGCGCTGTCGGACCTGCTGGGCGGCGACGAGGAGGCGGTGGAGCGGCTGCGCCACGGCAGTTTCGTGACCGTGTACCTGTCGCCTCGCGACTACCACCGCCTGCACATGCCGCTGGAGGGGACCCTGCGGCGCCAGACGCACGTGCCCGGGCGCCTGTGGAGCGTCGGTCAGCACGCGGTGCGGGCGATCGACGGACTGTTCACCCGCAACGAGCGGGTCATCGCGCAGTTCGACACCGAAGCCGGACGCATGGCGCTGGTGCTGGTCGGTGCGATCAACGTGGCCGCCATCGAGACCGTGTGGCACGGACTGGTCACGCCGCCCGTCAAGTCGGCCCTGTCGCACCGGGACTACGACGCGGACACCGGTGCGGACGAGCCGGTCAGGCTGCAGCGCGGCGAGGAGATGGGACGCTTCAACATGGGCTCCACGATCATCGCGCTGTTCGAACGACCGATCGACTTCGATCCGGCGCTGGACAGCGAGTCACCGGTCCGGATGGGACAGCTGCTCGGTACCGTCACACCGCACGAATAGCGGACGCCTCCAGGCGCAGTGCCCGCATCGGCGCATGCGCCAGAGCGATGCGTGACAGTCGGGCCGCCAGCGCCCGGCGCGCATCGTCGGCATCGCCATCGAACCAGGCACGCGTGCTGCCCTGACGAAACGAATAGCCCCAGGCGTCCATGTCGTCGAACATGCGCGCCTGCGTCATCGGCGGCACCGCATCGGCCAGCACCAGTTGCAGCAGGCACACCGCGTTCTCCTCCTCGGCCGTGCCACCGGCGTCGGTGTGCAGCCGGGCGCGTCGGGCGGGCGTCATCAGCAACCAGTGTCCGGCCTCGTGCAGCGCGGAATGGATCGGCGTGTCGTCCCGCACGTACAGTGTGGCGCCGATCAGTCCGGCCTCGTCGTCGCCCCAGTGGCTGCCGGGAATCGGCTGCCCCGACGGCACCGTCTCCACCCGCAGCCCGGCGCTGCCGAGCAGCCGGCGCAGGGCCGGTACGCCGCCGTCCCGAAGTCGCAGCACCGGAGGCGACGAGCAAGGCGGCGAGCAAGGCGGCGACTCAGCAGCGTTCATCGGCGAACGTCATGGCCTGGTCGAGCGTGTCCAGTCCGCAGGCGAGCATGACCAGCCGGTCCACGCCGAGCGCCACGCCCGAGCAATCCGGCAGCCCGGCCCGCAGCGCCGCCAGAAAGAATTCGTCCTGCGGAGGCAACGGCTGGCAGGCGGCCTGCCGCATGGCGAGCTGCTCGGCGAACCGCCGCCGCTGCTCGTCCGCATCGGTGAGCTCGTGGAATCCATTGGCCAGCTCGAGCGTGCCGGCGTACAGCTCGAAGCGCGACGCCACCCGTCGCCCGTCCTCATCGATCGTGCAACGTGCCAGCGAGGCCTGGCTCGGTGGATAGCCGGTCACGAAGGTCGGCCGGTCGACGGGCAATCGGGGCAGCACGAAGGTGTCGAACAGCAGGTCCAGCGCGGCATCGTGCTCGTGATCGGCGATGCCATCCGGAAAGTGTCGCCCGGCCCGGGCGAACAGGTCGCGGATGTCGCTCACGCCCAGACTCTCCGGCCAATGCCCTGACACCTCGCGCACGCACGATCCGTAGCGACGCGTGATCGGTGCGTGATCGAACGGTGCCACCTCGCCCACCACCCGTGTCAGCAGGGCGGCCACGTCCGCCATCAAGCCGGTCAGCTCGCAGCCGACGCGATACCACTCCAGCAACTGGAACTCGGCATTGTGCCGCTGCCCGCGCTCGGCCCGGCGAAACACCGGCGCGAGTTGCCAGACGTCCTGCCCGTGGGCCGCGATCAGCCGCTTCATGGCGAATTCGGGAGAGGTCTGCAGCCAGTGATGACCGTCGATCGCGGTGGCGCGGGTGTCGAACGGCTCGATGGAAGGCTCCGGCCCGGCGCTTCGCGAGAGCACCGGCGTGATCACTTCCAGCGCCCCGGTCGCATCGAAATGCGTGCGAATTCGACGGCGGATGTCGGCGGCGCGGCGCAGGGTCGCAAGCGTTGCGCCCGGACCCCAGTCGGCCTGCGCCGCTGCGCTCACTTCACGCGCGATACGTAGTCACCCGAGCGCGTGTCGATGCGGATCTTCTCGCCTTCCTCGATGAACAGCGGCACCTTCACCACCGCGCCGGTCTCGAAATGCGCAGGCTTGGTGCCACCGGTGGCGGTGTCGCCGCGCAGGCCCGGATCGGTCTCGGTGATGACCATCTCCACGAAGTTCGGCGGCGTGACGGCCAGCGGCTGACCGTTGTACAGCGTGACGTCGCACAGCGACTCGGCGATCAGCCACTGCGCCGCATCGCCCACCGCGGTGGCATCCGCCTGCAGTTGCTCGTAGCTGGCCGGGTCCATGAAGTGCCAGTATTCCCCGTCCGAATACAGGTACTGCATCTGTGTGTCCATGACATCGGCCGACTCGACCGATTCGTTGGACTTGAACGTGCGCTCCACCACCCGACCGGTCTTCAGATTGCGCACCTTGGTACGCGCGAAGGCCTGACCCTTGCCCGGCTTGACGAACTCGTTGCTGACGATCGAGTGCGGATCGTTGTCCAGCATGATCTTCAACCCGCCTTTGAAGTCGTTGGTCGAGTAGTTCGCCATCGTCGCACCTGTTCGGTAAACCACCAGTATATCGCGCCGCATCGCGCCACTGGCGGCCGCCGGAGCGCTGACTACACTCCACGGGTCACCGCCTCGACCGTCCGAAGATGAACGCATCCGTCGTCGAACTCGCCCCTGCGGCCTCCGCCCTGTCGTGCATCGTCTGCGGCGGGCGGGCGGAGCTGGTCGAGGACCTGTGCGTCCGGCTGGAACGCTCGGCCCGCGTCGGCTCGGTGGAGCGGGTGAGCGATCCGCTGATGCTCGAACACGCCATCGCACCCGGACGCGTCGATCTGATCGTGCACGTGCTGGCCACGCCGGACGAGACCTTGCCGCGCTGCCTGCTCGCCCACGCCACCGACGTGCGGGTGCTGGTGGTCGCCCCGGACGGGGTCTGCGGCACGTTGTCACGCTGGTTGCAGCAAGGCGCCAATGACCTGGTCTCCCCCGATGACGAGGACGCTCTGGCGCACGCGCTCAGCCGCCTGCTCGACGAGTGCGGGCTGCTCGCCAGCCTGCGCCGCCAGCAGACGGTGATCGACACGCAGCGACGGAGGATAGAGTCCCTGACCGGCACGGGGGAGCCTGCGGCGGCTCGGCGGCCGGTCACGATCGTCGATACCGCCGACTCACCGGACGGCGTCGACGAGGAGACGCGCGACCGGCGTCCGGTGATCAGCCGTGACGGACTGCCCGGACGCCAGCAGACGTTGCGCCAGCTCCGGACGCTGGCCAGCCGAGCGCTGGTCGAGCGCGACGAACCGGTCATCGCGGTACGCCTGGCGTTCCCGTTCGACGAGCAATGCTGCAGCCGGCTGGAACGCACCCTGTGCGATCTGGCGATCTGCCGGGCGGTGGCGGTCATCCGGCGGGCGATTCCGCGTCGACTGCTGCTGGGACGCCTGCGCAGCGATAGCCTGGTGTTGCTGGTGCCGGGAACCGACGAGGATGGCGAACGCGAGACCGAGATCACGCTGCGGCGCTCGCTCGGCACGCTGGGCGAACTGCTGGAGCGCCCGGACGAGCTGTCGATCGAGACCCTGTCGGACCGGCTGTCGAGGCTGGCGGTCCAGGACCTGGAGCATCACTTCGATCAGGAGCGCAGCGCCACGGTCGCGATCGACGTGCTACAGCCGATTCCGACCCTGACCGCGCACGGCGACGGCTTCAGCCCTGCTCTCGCAGCCGGGCAATCCTGACGTCCAGCGGCGGGTGGGTGGCCATCAGCGAGGCCAGCTTGCCACCGCCGTTGATGCCGAACGCCTGCAGGGTCGAAGGCAACTGCGACTCGCCCGGCCCCTTCAACGCCTCCAGCGCACCGATCATCTGCGCGCGCCCGGCCAGCTCGGCCCCGCCGGCATCGGCCCGGAATTCGCGCTGCCGCGAGAACCAGGCCGCGATCATGCCGGCCAGCGCGCCGAACAGCACGTTGCCGATCAGGTTGCCGATCAGGAATCCGGGTCCGTAGCCGGAACTACGGCCGCGACTCAGCATGCTGTCGAGCAACTGCCCGAGCACCCGGCTGAAGATGATCACGAACGTGTTCAGCACGCCCTGAAGCAGTCCCATGGTGACCATGTCGCCGTTGTAGACGTGCGCCACCTCGTGCCCGAGCACCGCCTCGACCTCGCCGCGTTCCATGCGCGTCAGCAGCCCGGTGCTGACCGCCACCAGCGCATCGTTCTTGTTCCAGCCGGTGGCGAACGCGTTCGGTGTGGACGAATCGAAGATGCCCACGTCCGGCAGGCCCACCCCGGAGGCTTCGGCCTGCGCGTGCACGGTCTCCTTCAGCCAGCGCTCGGTCTCGTTCGCCGGCGTCTCGATCAGCTTCACCCGCATCGAGCGGATCGCCATCTTCTTCGACAGGGCCAGCGAGATGAACGAGCCGACGAAGCCGAAGAGACCGGCGTAGATCACCAGCGACAGGGTGCTCTGGCCCAGATAGCGGTCCAACCCGAAGACCGAGGTGATGATGCTGAAGATCACCATCACCGCGACGTTGGTCGCGACCAGTAGAAGAATGCGGGTCATGCAACGGCTCCTGGGCCTTGGCGACCGGTCAACGGTAGGGCCGCCCGGGGACGTGGGCAATGCTGCGCACCAATTTTTCCGTTCCGACCCGCCTTGCCGTCTCCGACTACCTTTCGACCGTGACCCGGTCCACGTTCTGGAACCCGCGCGGCAGTTTCCGGCCGCGCTGCCCTCGCTGCCCGAGATACTCCTCCAGTTCGGCATAGCGGATGGTGGTGTGACGCTTGCCGCTGTCGATCCGCAACCGTGCCTTCGGAGGCACCACCGCCAGCGCGATCATCGATTCCTGGCCCGCCTTGAAGGCGGCCCCCGGAATGTTGAAGATCTTGTTGCCCTTGCCGCGCGCCATCTCGGGCAGTTCGTTGACCGGGAAGACCAGCAGGCTGCCGGCCGAGGAGATGGCCGCCACGCGGTCTTCGGTCAGCGAGCCGATCGGGGCCGCCGGCAGCACGTTCGCTCCGTCGGGAACCGACAGCACCCCCTTGCCCGCCTTGTTGCGGCTGACCAGATCGCCCAGCCGCGCCACGAACCCGTAGCCGGCACTGGTGCTGAACAGGTAGCGCTCCTGGTCGTCGCCCATGATCACGCTGATGAAGCGGGCACCATCGGCAGGCTTCAGCCGTCCGCTGATGGGCTCGCCCAGTCCGCGTGCCGACGGGAAACCGTGCGCCGCCACCCCGTAGACCCGACCCGTCGAGTCCAGGAACAGCGCGGTCCCGTTGGTGCGCCCGCGTGCGGACGACCGGTAGGCGTCTCCGGCCTTGTATTGCAACGCGATCGGATCGACGTCGAAACCCTTGCCGGCGCGCACCCAGCCGCGCTCGGACAGCACCACGGTGATCGGCTCGCTGGGCACCAGATCAGCCTGGCTGATCGCCTGGGCGGCATCGCGCACCACGATCGGCGAGCGGCGTGCATCGCCGTAGGTCTCGATGTCCTCGGCCAGCTCCTTCTTGACCAGCGTCTTCATGCGGCGCTCCGAGCCGAGCGTTGCCTGCAGGCGATCGCGTTCCTTCTGCAGATCCGTCTGCTCGCGCCGGATCTCCATCTCCTCCAGCTTCGCCAGGTGGCGCAGCTTGAGTTCCAGGATGGCCTCGGCCTGGATGTCGGAGATGCCGAACGAGTCCATCAGCACCGGCTTGGGCTCGTCGTGGCCGCGGATGATGCGGATGACCTCGTCGATGTTGAGGTAGGCGATCAGCAGACCGTCCAGGATGTGCAGGCGCTTCTCGACCCGGTCCAGTCGCCATTGCAGACGGCGACGCACCGTGTCCATGCGAAAGCCCAGCCACTCGGTCAGCATCGGCAGCAGCGCCTTGACCTGCGGGCGGCCGTTCAGCCCGATCACGTTCATGTTGACCCGATAGGTGCGCTCCAGGTCGGTGGTGGCGAACAGGTGCTGCATCAGCTCGTCCATGTCCACCCGGGCACTCCTGGGCGTGATCACCAGGCGGGTCGGGTTCTCGTGGTCCGACTCATCGCGAAGATCCTCCACCAGCGGCAGCTTCTTGGCGTTCATCTGCGCCGCGATCTGCTCCAGCACGCGCGAGCCGGACACCTGGAACGGCAGCGCGGTGACGATGATGTCGCTGTCCTCGCGCCGGTACACCGCCCGCGCGCGCAGCCCGCCCATGCCGGTCTCGTAGATCTGCCGGATGTCGGCGGCAGGCGTGACGATCTCGGCCTCGGTCGGGTAGTCAGGCCCCTTGACGTACAGCAACAGCTCATCGAGGGTGGCGCGCGGCTTGTCCAGCAGGTGCATGCAGGCGTTGCCGATCTCGACCAGGTTGTGCGGCGGGATGTCGGTCGCCATGCCGACCGCGATGCCGGTGGTGGAGTTCAACAGGATGTGCGGGAGCCGCGAGGGCAGCAGCGACGGCTCGTTCAGCGTGCCGTCGAAGTTGGGCACCCAGTCAACGGTGCCCTGCCCCAGCTCCTGCAGCAGGGATTTCGAGAACCGGGTGAGCCGGGATTCGGTGTAGCGCATCGCGGCGAACGACTTGGGGTCGTCCTGGCTGCCCCAGTTGCCCTGCCCGTCCACCAGCGGGTAGCGGTAGGTGAACGGCTGCGCCATCAGCACCATGGCCTCGTAGCAGGCAGAGTCGCCGTGCGGGTGGAACTTGCCGAGCACGTCCCCGACCGTGCGGGCGGATTTCTTGTGCTTGCTGGCCGCCGACAGGCCGAGCTCGCTCATCGCGTAGACGATGCGTCGCTGCACCGGCTTCAGGCCGTCCCCCACGTGCGGCAACGCCCGGTCGAGGATGACGTACATCGAGTAGTCGAGGTAGGCCTTCTCGGTGTACGCCGAGAGGGCCAGCTCCTCGATCTGGGCGACGACCGGTGCCCTGGGTCGGGTGGCCGATCGGTTCGTGGACTTCTTCTTCTGTGCCATGGCGACAAGTGTAGGCCGCGAACGTGCCCTCAACCGTTGCGCAGCACGCGCCTGAGGATCTTGCCGCTGGCGGACTTCGGGATCGTGTCGACGAACACCACCTCGGACAGGTGCTTGTAGGTGGCCACGTGTCCGGCCACGAAGGCCTTGATCTCGTCCGCCGACAAGGACGCATCGGGCTTCAGCACCACGAACGCCTTCGGCCGTTCGCCGGCCTGCTCGTCCGGCACGCCGATGACCGCGACATCGGCCACCGCCGGGTGCGACACCACCAGCGCCTCCAGCTCGGCCGGCGGCACCTGGAAGCCCTTGACCTTGATCAGCTCCTTGAGGCGGTCGACCAGGTAGAAATGGCCTTCCGCATCGGCCCGTGCCAGGTCGCCGGTGCGCAGCCAGCCGTCCTCGGTCAAGGTTTCCCGCGTCGCTCGCTCATTGTTCAGGTAGCCCTTCATGACCTGCGGGCCGCGCACCCACAGCTCGCCGGTCTCGCCATCGGCGACGTCCTCGCCGTCCTCGCCGACCAGCCGGCATTCGGTACCGGGCACGATCACGCCGCTCGAGCCGCCGCGCCCTTGCAGCGCATGGGTGCAGTGGCTGACCGGACTCAGTTCGGTCATGCCGTAGGCCTGCACCACCGCGCAACCGATGCGGGTCGCGGCCTCGTCGGTCAGCTCGGCACCCATCGGCGCCGCACCGGACACCACCTTGCGCAACGAGGACAGGTCGTGACCGTCCACCAGCGGACTCTTGGCGAACCCCAGCACCATCGGCGGCACCGCGTAGACCAGCGTCAACCGGTGCTCGGCGATCAGCGCCAGCGCCTTCTCCATGTCGAAGCGCGGCATGGTCACCACGCGCGTGCCTTCGGCCAGTGCCGCGTTCATCGGCACCTGCATGCCGTAGATGTGAAAGAACGGCAGCACCGCCAGGCAGGCCTCGTCCCCGTTGCCCGCCAGCGTGGCGTTGACCTGCAGCACGTTGGCCACCAGGTTGGCATGCGTGAGCATCACCCCCTTGGGCAGCCCGGTGGTGCCCGAGGAGTAAGGCAGCACCACGACGTCCTCATGCACATCGACGTCCACCTGCTCGATCGGCCCGGCGTACAGCGACTCGATCGAGTCCAGCCCGTCGACCTTGCCGATGGTGACGATGCGCGTGACGCCGGTGTTCCCGATCGCCGCCCGGGCGGTCTCGACGAACGCGGCATCGACGATCAGCCGCACCGCTCCCGCATCGTTCAACTGGTAGCGCACCTCGTCCGCCCCGTAGGTCGGGTTGACGGTGGTGACCGTCGCACCGACCCGGGCGATCGCGTGGAACACCACCGCGTAACGCGGTGAGTTGGCCGCCATCAGCGCCACCACGCTGCCACGCCCGATGCCGTCCGCCGCCAGCCCGCCCGCCAGACGGGCCACCGCGTCGTGCAACGCCCGGCGCGTCCAGCTCTGGCCATCGGCGCCGTCGATCATCGCCACCGCGTCGGGCGCCTCCGCCACGTTGGCGAACACCAGTTCGCCGATCGGCACATCGAGAATGTCCAGGGCCGGCAACGTGCTGCGATGAATCATCATGGAGGTTCCGGCCTAGCCTTGTTGAGAAGAATCGGCATCGCCTGCCAGCAGGCCACGCGCCCGCATCGCCCGGTTCAGCAGTCCGTTGGTGGAGGCATCGTGCGAGTCCACGGTGTGACCGGCCGACAGGTCGGCGTGCACCGCGGAAGCCAGCTGCTTGCCCAGCTCCACCCCCCATTGATCGAACGGGTTGATATCCCAGATACAGGCCTCGACGAACACCTTGTGCTCGTACAGCGCGATCAGGGCGCCCAACGCGAACGCGTCGAAGCGCTGCGCGGTCAGCGTGTTGCTCGGCCTGTCGCCGGCGAAGGTGCGGTGCGGCGCCAGCGCCTCGATCGTGGCGTCGTCCTTGCCGGCGGCACGCATCTCCCGGCGCACCTCGTCGGTGGACTTGCCCACCATCAGCGCCTCGGTCTGGGCGAAGCAATTGGCCAGCAGCAGCTCGTGGTGCTCGCCGAGCGGGTTCAGACTCTCCAGCGGCACGATGAAATCGGCCGGGATGACGTGCGTGCCCTGGTGCAGCAGCTGGAAGTAGGCGTGCTGGCCGTTGGTGCCCGGCTCGCCCCACACGATCGGTCCGGTGGAGATCGTGACCGGCGTGCCGTCCATGTGCACCGACTTGCCGTTGCTCTCCATGGTGAGCTGCTGCAGGTAGGCGGGGAAACGGTGCAGGTACTGGTCGTAGGGCGCGATCAGGTGCGAGCGGCAGTGGCGAAAGTTCGTGTACCACACGCTCAGGAGCGCCAGCGTCACCGGCAGGTTCCCGGCCAGCGGCGCGCTCCGGAAGTGCTCGTCCATCGCGTGCCCGCCGTCCAGGAAGCGCTCGAATCCGTCCGCACCGATCGACAGCATCAACGGCAATCCGATGGCCGACCACAGCGAGTAGCGCCCGCCGACCCAGTCCCAGAAGCCGAACATGTTGTCGGTGTCGATGCCGAACGCGGACACCGCCTGCGCGTTGGTGGACACCGCCACGAAGTGCTGCGCGATGTCGGCCTCGGCGCCGCCGCCGGCCAGGAACCACTCGCGTGCCGAGTGCGCGTTGGTCAGCGTCTCCTGGGTGGTGAAGGTCTTGGAGGCGACGATGAAGAGCGTGGTTGCCGGGTCCAGCCCCTTCAGCGCCTTCACCAGGTGCGAGCCGTCGACGTTGGAGACGAAGTGCATCGACAGGCGCTCGTGCGCGAACGGTGCCAGCGCCTCGACCGCCATCAGCGGACCCAGGTCCGAGCCGCCGATGCCGATGTTGACCACGTCGGTGATCGCCTGGCCGTCGTGTCCGGTCCAGTCCCCGCTCCTGACGCGCTCGCTGAACGTGCGCAGTCGCGCCAGCACGGTGCGGATGTCCGGCATCACGTCCTGGCCGTCGACCATCACCGACCGCTCGGAGCGGTTGCGAAGGGCGGTGTGCAAGGACGCCCGGCCCTCGGTCGGATTGACGATCTCGCCCGCGAACATCGCATCGCGGCGCCGCTCCACGCCCGATGCTCTCGCCAGCTCCACCAGCAGCGCGTGCGTATCGTCGCCCGCCGGACCACGCACCAGGTGGTTCTTGGAAAAATCTAGGAACAGGCCGGCCGCCTCCAGCTGCAGCGCATCGAAGCGACCGGGGTCGTCCTCGAACAACCGTTTCAGGGAGGTATCGCCCATCGCGCGGCGGTGTTCGACCAGCGCTTGCCAGGCGGGCTTGTCCTGAACCGGGGTGTCCTGGACGGTGGTGTCCTGTGTGGGGGTCATCGGCCTTTCAGTCCGAGTTGGTGTGTGAGTCGTCGCTGCCGGTCACCACCCGCGTCTCATCGCACCCCAGCGACTTGGCCAGCAGCGACAACCGGGCCTGCACCGCCACGCTGTCGGGCACGGTGGTGGCTTCGTCCACCCGCAGGGTGACCGCGTTCGAGCCGATCTCCAGTCGGGCATGGTCCAGGATCGACGGCACGCTGCCGGAGAAGCGGTGCCCGAGCAGCATCGCGGTACCGAGCACATGAGCGCGATCGGCGCTGCTGTCGTCGAGCAGCGTCAGGGCGGGATCGTCGGCGCGCTTGCCGTAGCGGGCGTGCACCAGCGCTGCCAGGAAGGCACGCTCGGCATGCGTGACCCCCAGCAGCGGAAAGCGCAGGATGCGCTCGAACGCGTGCCGGGCCTGCACGTCGGTCGCCTCGCGCCAGGCGATGTCCGACAGCGCGCAGGCCGCGATGCGCAGCCGGCGCTGCTGCGCGCTCTCGCCGATCGACAGCGTTTCGGTGAACCGCTCCAGCGCCTGCGCGAAATCCGGCACACGGGCCGCCTCGCGACCCAGGTCGCGGCAGCCGGCGATCAGCGGATCCTGGCCGCGTTCCCGTTCCGGCAACTGCTCGTACAACCAACCTTCGCGCACGCCCAGGGACGAGAACAGCACGCGACCGGGCGCGAGCCGCTTCAACACGCGATCCATCACCAGCGCCGCTGCCGGCAGCGTGGAGACCCGACGCCCGGGCACGCCGGGCATGGCCTTCAGCTCGTCCTCGTCCATGCCGGCCAGGCGCTTGGCCAGCTGGCGCAGCTCGCCGGTTTCCATCTGCAGCCCGTGGATGACCGGGATCGCGGTCTGCTGCGCTGCCAGGTGCACCTTTGCCAACGCCCGCCAGCCGCCTCCGACCACGTGAAAGTCGGTGCCCTGCACCGCCTCGGCCAGTCGGTCGCGCAGCAGCTCGTCGACGTGGCGGCGGGCCTCCTTCGCATCGTCCTTCATGCGCCTGGCGATCAGCAGCGCGCCCAGCGGCATGCTGACCCTCGACTCCCCGACCACGTCCCGGCGCACCGTGGCGATCTCCAGGCTTCCGCCCCCCAGGTCGCCCACCAGGCCGTCCGGCTCGTAGAAGCCTGCGATGACGCCGGTCGCGGCGAGGCGCGCCTCGTCGTCGCCGCTCAGGATCGTGATCGGCAGTCCCGACACCTCCTCCAGGCGCTGCTTGAAGGAGTTTCCGTTGGTGGCCTTGCGGATCGCCTCGGTGGCCAGCAGCGCGATCTGGCTGACCTGCATCGCCCGGGCGATGGACACGAACCGCACCAGCGCCTGCGCCACGCAATCCATCGCCTCCTGGCCCAGGTTGCCGTCCTCGTCCAGCGAGGCGCCCAACCGGCACAGCGACTTCTCGTTGAAACGGGGCAACGGCGCTCGGGCCAATCGATCGTAGACCACCAGCCGCACCGAATTGGAGCCCAGGTCCACGACCGCCACGTGTTCGTCCAGCGGGCGCGATGCGTTCATGCAGGATCGGTCTTGATCAGCCGGGTGAGGCGACGGAGCATAACCAATCGTCAGGCTCCGCGCCCCTTCCGGCTAACGGCCCCGATCCGTCGGCCGCCTGCCCGCCACCCGCCACCCCGCTACCAGAAGGCGATCAGGATGACCACCATGCCCAGCACCAGCAGCGCCGCCGAGATCTTGCGACCGCCGTTCGAGCTCGCATTGCCCTCCGCCTCGTGCACCTCGGCGGCCAGCCCCGGCGTCCAGGTCATGCGCTCGACCAGCTCGGCATCCGGCGGCGCGGTCTGCCGGCTGCGGATCACCAGCACCAGGATGCTGAACACGGTCATGATGCCGACGTTGATGGTGAAGTGCACCGGCCACAGGTCGAACTGGCCCAGCACGAACAATGCAAGCCCGACGGCATGGCCCAGACCCAGCGTCCAGATGGCGCCGGAACCGTTGGCCCGTCGCCAGAACGCCCCCACCAGGAAGATCGCCACGACCGGCGGCACCAGGATGGCGAACGCTTGCTGCAGGTACACCCACAGCCCGCCGAAGTTGGCGATCTGCGGCGCCCAGGCGATCGCGATCAGCATCAGCACCAAGGTCGCGATCTTGCCGTAGAGGGCGATTCGCCTGGGCGGCGTGTCCGGTCGGGACTCCAGCACGAAGTCGTGCACGATCAGCGTGGACGCCGAGTTGAGCGTGGAGTCCACGCTGGACATGATCGCCGCGATCAGGCCGGCCAGCACCAGGCCGGTGACACCGACCGGCAGCACCGTGGTGATCAGCGTGGGGAACACCATGTCGGCGTTGGGCAGGTCCGGGATCAGGATGATGGCCATCGCGCCGGGCAGCACCATGGTGAACAGCGGGATCAGCTTCAGGAAGCCGCCCAGGATCGCCCCGTACTGGGCATTCTGCAGATCCTTCGCGCCGAGCACGCGCTGCACGATGTACTGGTTGGTCACCCAATACCAGAAGCCGAGCAGCGACACGCCGACGATGAGCCCGGGCCAAGGCAGCATCTCGTCGCCCATCGGACGCACCATCGACAGGTGCTCCTCGTTCGGCACCGCCGCCACCACGTTCGCCCAGGACCAGTCCAGCTGGTCGAACATGATCATCGTCATCAGCGTGGTGCCGAAGATCAGCACGACGGCCTGCAGCAGGTCGGTGTAGACCACCGCCTTCAGGCCGCCGGCCGCGGTGTACAGCCCGGCGAACACCCCGAGTCCCACGCACACCTGCCAGATGACCAGATCCGGGAAGAAGGTCTTGAGCACCACGGCACCGGCGTACAGACCGCCGGCGGTGTCCACGATGATGCTCAGCGCGATGGTGATGATCGAGAAGTAGCGCCGGCTGCGCCGGTCGTAGCGCAGCTCCAGGAACTCGGGAATGGTGGTGATCCTGGAGCGCAGGTACAGCGGCAGGAAGATGAACGCCAGGATCAGCAGCGCAAGGCCCGACATCCATTCGTAGGAGGACACCGCGATACCGCTGGCGTAGGCCGCGCCGGACAGCCCGATCAGCGTGGTGCTGGAGATGTTGGAGGCGAACAGCGAGAAACCGATGACCCCCCAGCCGAGCGAGCGGCCGGCCAGGAACAGGTCGTCACCGCTCTCGGTCTTCCTGGACACCAGCACGCCGATGACGACGATGACCAGGAAGTAGGCGACGATGACCGCGATGTCCAGTCCGCCTATCGCGCTGGCGACTTCCTCGAGTTCGACCTGTTCCATGCCATCACCATCGTATGTCCGAAAAGCGAAGGTGAAGAAAATTCATGCGTGCAGCGCACACCCTGCAACGATTACACGCGCGGAACGACCTCAGAAGCCGACCGCGCAACCGTCCTTGCGCGGATCCGATCCGCCGGCGTAGCCACCCCCCTCGAGCCGGTGCACCAGCTGCGCACCACCGAAGCCGAAGGCGGCGTCCGGCTCCTCCACCACGACGTCATGACCGAGATCGCTCAGCGCCTGGCGCGTCGCCGCCGGCACGCTCGCCTCGCAGGCCACGCCGAGCCCTGCGGTCACCCGCCAGCGCGGTGCGTCCACCGCCGCCTGCACGTCCTGACCGTACAGCTGGGTGCGCAGCATCATCATCAGGTGGCCCTGCGCCTGCATCGGCCCGCCCATCACGCCGAACGCCATCAGCGGATCGGCACCGCGCATCAGAAAGCCGGGGATGATGGTGTGGAACGGCCGCTTTCGTGGACCCGGCGCGTTCGGATGGCCGGCGATCGGGGTGAAGCCTGCGCCCCGGTTCTGCAGATGGATGCCGGTCCCCGGCACCACCGCACCGGAGCCGAAGCCCATGTAGTTCGACTGGATGAACGACACCATCATGCCGGCAGCATCGGCGGCGGCCAGGTAGACCGTGCCGCCGCGCCTCGGCGCACCGCTGCCGAAGTCCTGCGCCCGCAGCGGATCGATCAGTGCCGCGCGCGCTGCCAGGTAGTCGTCGTCAAGCAGCTCGTCCACGCCCACCGGCGTCATCGACGGACCGTCCGCCACGAACGCATCGCAATCGCGAAAGGCCAGCTTCATCGCCTCCATCGCCAGGTGCATGCCGCGCGGATCGTCCGGGCCCAGATCGCGAATGGCGGTGTGCTCCAGCATGCCCAGCGCCATCAGGGCCGCGATGCCCTGCCCGTTCGGCGGAATCTCGTGCAGGCTGACGCCATCGAATTCGCGAGAGATCGTGCCGCACCAGTCGCAGGCGTGCGAGGCCAGATCGTCCTCGCTCAACGGCGCGCCGTGCGCCCCGGCCGCCGCGGCGATGCGCTCGGCCAGCGCACCGCGGTAGAACGATTCGCCGCCGGTGGCGGCGATGTCGGCAAGCGTCGCCCCCAGGTCCGGGTTGAGGAAACGTTCGCCGGCCAGCGGCGTGCGCCCCTCGGGCATGAAATGATCGGCGAACCCGGGCTGCTCCTTCAGCGTCGCCGCTCCGACGGCCCAGGCCGCGGCGATGATCGGCGACACCGCGAAACCCCGCTCGCACAGCGTCACGGCCGGCTCGAACAGCGTGGCGAACGGCAGCTTGCCGAAGCGCTCGGACAACGCCGACCAGGCGCTGACCGCCCCCGGCACGGTCACCGGATCCCAGCCCCGCTCGGGCAGCGTGGCATGGCTCGCCAGCCATGCCTCGTCCCAGCCGGCGGGCGAACGCCCCGACGCGTTGAGCCCGTGCAGACGGTCGCCGTCCCAGACCATCGCGAACGCATCCGAACCCAGCCCGCATCCGGTCGGTTCGACCACCGTCAGCGCGATCGCCGCGGCCAGCGCGGCGTCCACCGCATTGCCGCCGCGTTGCAGCATCGACAGTCCGGCCTGGGCGGCCAGCGGCTGCGAGGTGGTCACGACGTTGTCCGCCAGCACCGCCGATCGGTGCGAGGCGTAGGGTCCGACGGCGGGAAATTTCATGCGGATCGATGGCTCATCGTGGGGAACGGTGGTGCCGACACGACGTCAGAAACGGTCGCGACCGGGCACCTTCAGGTTGTTGATGCGCGTGCGCCCGAGCAGCTTGAGCAACACGCCCCGCCCGGCCTTCAGGATCGGGTACAGCACCGCCGAGACGCGTTCGGAGCGGAACAGCCAGTAGTTCAGCCGGTTCAGCATGCCGGAGCGGCTGCTGATCAGTGCCAGTGCGTGAATCGCGTCCGCACCGTAGTACAGGCGATCGCCCATCTCGAGCACCATGCCCTCGTCCACGTCCAGCCCGGCGGCGGTGATCCGGCGCATGATCTCGGTGTCCTCGCGCGCATCCACGATCCGGAAGCTGCCGATGTCGCGGCGCACGCGCATCACGCTGACGTAATTGTCGCAGGCCGGGCACTCCTTGTCGTAGACCAGCGTGACGTCGGCCTTGTCCTGACTCATGGCGTGGCTCTTCCGATTGCCGCGGCACGCACGCGTCGACGCACCTCGTCGATGCCCAGTGCCTGCAGATGCGCCACGTTACGCAACGGTATGCCGTCGGGATCAGGATGGCGCTGCAGGGCCCGCTCCACCGCATCCTCCCGAAGCAGGTGCAACAGCGGCACCGGCGAGCGGTTGGTCCAGTGCGACGGATCGTCCGCACTCTCGCCCTCGAACAGGTAATGCGGGTGAAAGCTTGCCAGCTGGACCTGTCCGCGCAGCGCCAGCGCGTCGAGCAACGCCTCGGCGATCTCGACCAGGTCCAGGTACTCGTCCAGCCCCTCGAACCGCGGATCGGTCAGCGCCAGCAGCAGGGTGCCTTCGGGGTCGCTGTCGGCATCGACCAGGCGCGCCGCCTCCAGCGCCAGGCGTTCCAGCACCGCTTCGGTGCCGCCGGCCACCGCGTGAATCCCGAGCGCACCGCCACGCACCGCCGCGCCGGCGAACGGGCACAGGTTCTCGGCGATCACGAAGCCGTCGAGCCAGCCGGCGACCCGGGTCGTCACAGTGGTCTCGGAAAGGGATGCGGGAAGGGATGCGGGAGGGGATTCGGGAAGCATGGTCGGCAAGATATACTGCCGCTGCACCGAACGGCTGCCGCCGAGCGCCTTCTCCATGCCGATCCCGAAGCGATGAACCCCGATCTTGCGCGCCTGCAGCCCTACCCGTTCGAGCGCCTGCGCGCCCTGCTGCAGGGCGTGACCCCTGCCGAGCTGCCGCCGGTGTCGCTGTCGATCGGCGAGCCGACCCGGCCCGCGCCGCCCGAGACGCTCGTCGCGCTGAGCGCGTCCCTGTCGCAGGCCGAGCGCTATCCGACCACGCGCGGCAGCGATGCCCTGCGCGAGACGATCGCCGGCTGGCTGGGACGGCGCTTCGGCCTGGACGGCGAGACCGACCTCGATGACCTGGCGGCCCGCGGGGTGCTGCCGCTGAACGGCACGCGCGAGGGGCTGTTCGCCATCGCCCAGTGCCTGCTGGACCGCACCGCCACCGCGCGCGACGTGCTGATGCCCAATCCGTTCTATCAGATCTACGAGGGCGCGGCCCTGATGGCCGGCTGCCGGCCGGCGCTGTACGCCATCGACGAGCACGCCGACGACAACCTGGACACCATCGAGGCGGCCGCCTGGGACGCCTGCCAGATGGTCTACGTGTGCACGCCGGGCAATCCGACCGGGGCGGTGCTGTCGGAAGCGGCATTGGGACGGCTGATCGAGCGTGCGCACCGGCACGATTTCGTGATCGTCTCCGACGAGTGCTACAGCGAGATCTACCGCGAGAGCGCCGGCGCACCACCCGGGCTGCTGCAGGCCTCGCGGGCCATCGGCAACGCAGGACACGCCCGCTGCCTGGCCTTTCACAGCCTGTCCAAGCGCTCCAACCTGCCCGGGCTGCGTTCCGGGTTCGTGGCGGGCGATGCCGGCCTGCTGCAGCGCTTCGCCGACTACCGTGCCTACCACGGCTGTTCGATGCCGGGCTTCGTACAGGCCGCCAGCATCGCCGCCTGGGGCGACGAGACGCACGTGCGCGCCAACCGGCAGGCCTACGATGCCAGCTACGCGGCGGTCAGGACGGCGCTGGCGCCGGTGCTGGACGTGTGCATCCCGCCGGGCGGCTTCTACTTGTGGCCCGAGCTGCCGATCGATGAACAGGAGCTCACCCGCACCTTGCTGCACGATGCCAACGTGCGCGTGGTGCCCGGCAGCTACCTGGCGCGCGATGATCGCGCAGGGCGCAACCCCGGCACCGGTCGGCTGCGCCTGGCGCTGGTCGCCTCCCCTAAGGATTGCGGCACGGCGGCCAGCCGCATCGCCGACGTGCTGGCCCGATCGATCGATTCCCCGCCGACGTCTCGCGTCGTCGCCTGACTTTCTCGCCCTGCCCAGCCCGCCCGACTCCGGGCGCGTGCCCCGACTTGAACCCCGAAGCCCCATGAGCGATCTCGAGAAGACCATCAACGATGCGTGGGAAGCCCGCGCCGAGCTGTCACCGGCCGATGCCGGCGGCAAGGTCGGCCGCGCCGTCGAGCACGCCATCGGACTGCTGGACAGCGGCGAGGCGCGCGTCGCCGAACCGCTCGGCGAGAGCCGCTGGCAGGTCAACGAGTGGCTGAAGAAAGCGGTGCTGCTGTCGTTCCGTTTGCGCGACAACGCGCTGATCGAGGCCGGCGCCGACACGCGCTACTACGACAAGGTGCCCGGCAAGTTCACCGACATGACCGCCGAGCAGTTCGCCGCGGCCGGTGTACGGGTGGTGCCGCCCGCCATGGCCAGGAAGGGCAGCTACGTGGCGCCCAACACGGTGCTGATGCCCAGCTACGTGAACATCGGTGCGTATGTGGACTCGGGCACGATGGTCGACACCTGGGCCACGGTCGGCTCCTGCGCGCAGATCGGCAAGAACGTGCACCTGTCCGGCGGTGTCGGCATCGGCGGCGTGCTGGAACCGCTGCAGGCCTCGCCGACCATCATCGAGGACGATTGCTTCATCGGGGCCCGCTCCGAGGTGGTCGAGGGCGTGATCGTCGAGCAGGGCTCGGTCATCTCGATGGGCGTCTACCTGGGCCAGAGCACGCGCATCTACGATCGCGAGCGTGACGAGGTCAGCTACGGGCGCGTGCCGGCAGGCTCGGTGGTGGTGTCGGGCAACCTGCCGGCCGAGAACGGTCGCTACTCGCTGTACTGCGCGGTGATCGTCAAGCGGGTGGATGCGAAGACGCGCGCCAAGGTCGGCATCAACGAGCTGCTGCGCATCGTCGACTGAGCTCGTCTACCGGATGACACTCCCATGATCCTCTATGGCATTCCGAACTGCGACAGCGTGAAGAAGGCGCGTCGCTGGCTGGACGATTCCGGTCTGGACCATACCTTCCACGACTACAAGAAGCACGGCATCGAGGCCGATCGCCTGGCGCGCTGGGTGTCGGTGGTCGGCTGGGAACCGCTGCTCAACCAGCGCGGCACCACCTGGCGCAAGCTGCCGGACGCCGACAAGGCGGACCTGGACAGCGACAAGGCGCAGGCGCTGATGCGCGAGCACACCAGCCTGATCAAGCGCCCGGTGGTGGAGCACGGCGACGAGGTGCTGGTCGGTTTCGAAGCACGGACCTGGCAGCGGTTGCTGGTCGAGTGAGAGGAGCCGTCGCGCGTTCGTTCAAGACGCGCGACGGCTCAGGACGTCGCGCTGCGCTTTCTCATGTCTCGCAGCCAGCCGTACACCGGCCACAGCAACCCGATCGCGGTCAGTACCAACAGGAACAGCGCGATCGGGTGCCCGGTCATGAACTGACCGAACTCGCCATCGGTGATGATCAGTCCCTGCCGCAGGCTCAGCTCGAAGGCCGGCCCCAGCACCATGCCGATGATCAGCGGCGCCATCGGGTAGCCGCTGCGACGCAGGAAGAAGCCGCCGACGCCGGCGGCGAACATCACGATCAGGTCGAACGGATTGCCGCGCACGTAGTACACGCCCAGCACGCACAGCAGGCCGATCGCCACCAGCATCAACGGCTCTTGGATGCGCAGCAGCGGAGCGGCCGCCTTCGACACCAGCATGCCCAGCGGCAGCAGCAGCAGGTTGATCACGAAGAAGCCGAGGAAGATCGCCGCGATCAGCGTCGGGTTGTCCTCCATCAGCCTCACGCCGGGCGTCACGCCGTGCAGCGTGAAGGTCGCCAGCATGACCGCGGTGATCACGTCGCCGGGTATGCCGAGTGCCAGCGTGGGCACCAGCGCCCCGCCGGTCACCGCGTTGTTGGCGCTTTCGGCGGCGACGATACCGTCCGGCTCGCCGGTCCCGAAGGCGGCGCCGCGAGGCGAGGAGCGCTTGGCCTCGGCGTAGGCGATGAAGGCGGCGGTGGCCGACCCGGTGCCCGGCAGCACGCCCACGCCGCAACCGATGGCGGTCGACTTGACCAGGTTGCCGATGCGCCCCTTCCAGGCGGCGATCTTCGGCAGAACGATACCGCTGAACGAGATGTCGGCGGAGCCGCTGTCGGGCCCGTCCGCGATGCGGATCAGGATCTCGCTGAACGCGAAGATGCCGATCACCACCGCCAGCAGGTTGAAGCCTGCGATCAGCTGGTACTGATCGAACGTGAAGCGGACCTCGCCGGTGATCGGGTCGCCGCCCACGCTGGACAGGAAGATGCCGAGGGCCCCCGCCACCAGACCCTTGACCACCGAGCCCTTGGACACCGTGACGATGCAGGTCAGGCCCAGGCTGATCAGCGCGAAGGTCTCGATCGGGCCGAACCGGAGCGCGAAGGCGGCTAGCTGCGGCGCGGCCAGCAGCAGCAGCACCGCCGAGACCAGACCGCCGACCACCGAGGCGATCGTCGCCCAGCCGAGCGCCTCGCCCGCCCGTCCGGCACGGGCCATGGGCGTGCCGTCCAGCACCGTCGCGGCGCCCGCCGGCGTGCCCGGGGTGTTGATCAGGATGGCCGAGATCGATCCGCCGTAGACCGATCCGGCGTACACCGCCAGCAGCAGGATGATGGCCGGCGCCTGCTCCATCGTCAGCGTGAACGGCAGCACCAGGGCCACCGCCACGGTGCTGCCGATGCCCGGCAGCGCCCCGAGCACGATGCCCAGCGTGGTGCCGAACACCAGCGTGGCCATGCCTTGCAGTGTCAGGATCAGGGCGGCCGCCTGCGGCAGGACACTCAGCATGCTCGGGTCAGAACAGGTAGGTGAACGGCGAGGTGGGCAGCGGCAGCCCCAGCCCGTGATGGAACAGCAGGAACAGCACGCTCGGCACGCCGATGCCGAACCCCAGCCACAGCGGCCAGGCACGGATGCCGAGCACCCGCAACGAGAACAGCGCGAAGGCGATGCCCGACAGCAGGAAACCCAGCTCGGTCAAGGCGAACACGAAGCCTGCCATGGCGCCGATCACCAGCGCCAGGCGCAGCACCGTGCCCCGGTTCCCGCTGATCGCCAAGCCCTTGCCGGAAGATCGGCCGGACGGCTGATCGGGTACCGCCCGAGCCGAGGCCCGACCAGCCTGCAGTTCGCCCACGAGCGCCAATACGGCCACGGCTGCCCAGCACCACAGCACCCGGGTGGGGAAGAACATCGGCGAGAACGCGGCCAGCTGCGAGAATTCACCCGCTCGACCGATCAGCAGCAGGCCGAGCGGGACAAGCAGCATGATGCCCGCGACCAGCGTGCGCTCGTTGATCACCACGCCTTCACCGTGCCGGACACGGGCTCTGCGTACCCCTTATCCATCGGACCACCCGCCGGACCGGCCGCCGGACCGGCTATCGTGTCGATCGCAGGTTTCAGAGCCCTGCCGCGTCGATCAGCGCCTGGTTGGCGTCGTACTGGGACCGGAAGAATTCCTCGAATTCGGCCGCGTCCCGGTAGGCGATGACGGTGCCGGTGCTGGCGGCGAACTCCTCGAAGGCGTCCGATTCGACCGCCGCGGCGCAGGCGGCGGACAACGTGTCCCTGACCTCGTCCGGCAGGCCGGTGGGTGCGAACAGGCCACCCCACAGGTACAGCTCGTTCAGCGGCGGCTCGATGCCGGCTTCGGCGGCCGTCTGCACGTCCGGCAGCGATGCCAGCCGCTCGTCGGCGAACACCGCCAGCGGCTTGAGCTCGTAGCTGGACAGCAGCACCTCGGTGTCGCCGAAGAACTGGATGATGCCACCGGCCATCGACTTCATCGCCGGGCCCGAGCCCTCGTGCGGCAGATGCTTGACCTGGTCCATGATGCCCAGACCGCTCATCGCCGAGACCATGGTCAGATGCGTGATGGCGCCCGGACCGGA
>ENA-ORXU01000223-ORXU01000223.1-marine-metagenome-genome-assembly--contig:-NODE-223-length-72342-cov-15.165488_pt1 | contig 72342 bp, 57 predicted proteins | sample MGYA00237869_ERZ511484 | MGnify/ENA metagenome assembly ERZ511484 | reverse complement strand
CCTCGGAGCCGCATTCCTATTGGGTCGAGCCGTCGAAATCAGCCGAAATCGGCCACGAACTGTCGAACCCGGGGGGGAGTCGACGGCGCTGCGCGAGATGATCGGCACACTGGAGCCGCAGACACTGGTGATCGGGGATGCGATCTACGAGGACTACTTCGCCTGGGCGCTGCTCGCAGAGAATGGCTGCCTGCGCATCTTCGAGGTCTGCGGCAGTCGCACTCTGCCGGCTGATCTGCCGCTGTTGATCCGCTTGCCGCGCCCGCGCAAACCGAAGTGGATGACGGGCGAGGACTCCGCGATGATGCCGCGCTCGCCAACGCTTGGAGTGGTCGTGCCATCACGCGCGAAGTGTCGCGACAAGTACCTGATCAGCTCGTTGCTCGATACCGAGTGCTATCCGGACGAGGCGGTGATCGAGCAGTTCGCCAGGCGCTGGGATATCGAGACCGACTTTCGAAGCTTCAAGTGCGATCTGGGTGCCGGTGTGCTGGGCTGCCGCACCCCGGACATGATGAGAAAGGAGCTGGCGGTCCATGCACTGGGATACAACCTGATCCGGCTACTGATGTGCGAGGCGGCCGGGGCGGCAAGCATCGATCCGCGACAGATCAGTTTCCGTCATACGCAGCAGTGCTGGAGCAGCTGGGTTCAACGAAACGCCCCGCTCGATCAGATCAGCTGGCAGCTACTGCTTGGACGCATCGCACAACACCGCGTGCGCTGTCGCAGCGGTCGAAAGGAGCCACGAGCGGTGAAGCGAAGGCCGAAACGGACCAAGTGGCTGGACCGGCCGCGACTGCTCGCCAGAACGTTACGCCATACCTACGAGAAGACGGGCAGGTAGGCGGTGCCTCCTTAAGGAGCTTCTCCCTTTCGTGCAGGATGGTCGAGCGTATCCACGCGGTCCGCGCGTTCAGTATCGTCCCACCCATGGCCTTCACCCTGCGTCAGCTCCAGCACTTCCTCGCCGTCGCCGACGCGGGAACCGTGACCGAGGCGGCCCGGTCGCTGTCGATCTCGCAGTCGGCGGTGACCGAGGCGGTGCGCGATCTGGAGCGTGATCTGGGGGTGACCCTGTTCGATCGGCATCCGCGCGGTCTGGCGATCACCTTGAGCGGGCGGCGATTCCTGCGCCATGCCACGCGCATCCTGGCCGACGTGTCCGATGCCCGGAGCGCATTCGTGTCCGAGGCGGCATCGACCGAGGGTGCGACCCTGTCCCTGGGCGTGACCTCGCTGGTCGCCGGCTACGTGCTGTCGGATCTGCTCGCACGCCATCGCCGCGCGTTCCCGGACGTGCGGGTGCGCGCCATCGAGGACAGCGCCGACCATCTGGAACACTTGCTGATCAACGGCGAGCTCGACATCGGCGTCATGGTCATTCCTGCCGAGCACGATCCGATGGCGCTCGACACCAGCGTGATCGCCGAGTCACGCTGTCGCCTGTGGCTGCCGCTGGGGCACCCGCTGTGCACGCTGGAGACCGTGCCGGCCGAGGCGCTCGCCGACCAGCCGCTCATCGAGCTGGCCGTGGACGAGATCGGCGAACGCACCCGAACGGCCCTGGCGCGGCTGCCGGCGCGCCCGCACGTGGCGCTCAGGACACGCTCGGTCGAGGCGGTGCGAAGCCTGGTGGCCACCGGGGCGGGCATCGCCCTGCTGCCGGACCTGGTGTACCGGCCATGGTCGCTGGAGGGGGACCGCATCGAGGCGCGCTCGCTCGCCGAGGACCTGCCGCTGGTCGAGGTCGGTGTGGTTCGCCGTCGGGGCTCGGTGCCGACCCCGGCGGTCGAGCGGTTCATCGAACTGGCGCGCACGCCGCGCGCATCGCTACCGCGTCTCTAGCGTTATCGGTAGAACCGATACCGACACACGGCACAATGTGTTTGCGAAACCCGTTCCCCTGCGTGAGGATGATTCCTGGCCCGTCGCCCCGCTTGCAGGAGAACCGCCATGCCCGCCATCAACCGCGTGCTCGTCGCGATCGCGTCCGCCACCACGGTCGCCACCGTGTCGTTGCCGGTCACCGCCGCCGAGATGCTGTCCGAGCTCGGCGAGCCGGAAGGCGCGCTCGACATCGTCGCCTGGGCCGGCTACATCGAACGCGGCGAGACCGATCCCGCCTTCGACTGGGTCACCGAGTTCGAGGCCGATACCGGCTGTGCCGTCAGCGTCAAGACCGCGGCCACCTCGGACGAGATGGTCGCGCTGATGAACGAGGGCGGCTTCGATCTGGTGACCGCCTCCGGCGACGCCTCGTTGCGTCTGGTCGCCGGCGGCCGCGTGCAGCCGATCAACCCGGACCTGATCCCCAGCTGGGACACGATCGACGAGCGCGTGCGCGGGGCGCCCTGGAACACGGTCGACGGCGTTCACTACGGCACCCCGTACGTGTGGGGGGCCAACGTGCTGATGTACAGCACCGAGGTGTTCGAGGAGCCGCCGACCAGCTGGAACGTGGTGTTCGAGGAGATGGATCTGCCGGACGGGCAAAGCAACGTCGGGCGGGTGCAGGCCTACGACGGTCCGATCCACATCGCCGATGCGGCCAACTACCTGATGTTCCATCAGCCCGAGCTCGGCATCGAGGACCCCTACGAGCTGAACGAGGACCAGTACGCCGCCGCGCTGGACCTGCTGCGCCAGCAGCGCAAGCTGGTCGGACGCTACTGGCACGATGCGTTCATCCAGATGGACGACTTCAAGAACGAAGGCGTGGTCGCGTCCGGTTCCTGGCCGTTCCAGGTCAACGTGCTGCAAGGCGGCGACGCGCCGGTCGCGTCGGTGTTTCCCGAAGAGGGCATCACCGGCTGGTCGGACACCACGATGCTGCACGCGGACGCGGATCACCCGAACTGCGCCTACCTGTGGATGGAGCACTCGCTGTCGCCCAAGGTGCAGGGCGATGTCTCGGCCTGGTTCGGCACGGTGCCCTCGGTACCGGCGGCCTGCGAGGGCAACGAGCTGCTGGGCGATGATGGCTGCGATCGCAACGGCTTCGATCGTTTCGACAAGATCCGCTTCTGGAAGACGCCGGTGTCCAGCTGCGACACCCAGGAAGCCTGCGTGCCGTACTACCGCTGGGTCTCGGACTACATCGGCGTGATCGGCGGTCGCTGAGCCCTCCCCCTCATGCCGAGGTCGCCTGACGGGCAGGCCGGGTCCGACGCGGTCCCGCCGATCGTCTTCGAGCACGTGTCGCGCCGCTACGGCGAAGTACGCGCCGTCGATGCCGTGGACCTGAGCGTGCAGGCCGGCGAATTCTTCGCGATGCTGGGACCCTCCGGCTCGGGCAAGACGACGTGCCTGCGCCTGATGGCCGGGTTCGAGCGGCCGAGCTCGGGCACGGTGCGCCTGTTCGGCGAGGATGCCGCCGAACTGCCACCCTGGCACCGGGCGCTCAACACGGTGTTCCAGGACTACGCGCTGTTCCCGCACCTGTCGGTGGTGGACAACGTGGCCTACGGGCCGATGATCCGCGGCGTCCCCAAGGCCGAGCGACGTGGGCGTGCCCGCGAGCTGCTCGAGCTCGTCGGCCTGCCCGATCACGGGCAGCGGCGTCCGGCGGCGCTGTCCGGCGGCCAGCGTCAGCGCGTGGCCCTGGCCCGCGCGCTGATCAACGAGCCGCGCGTGCTGCTGCTCGACGAGCCGCTCGGGGCACTGGATCTGAAGCTGCGCGAGCGCATGCAGGAAGAGCTCAAGACGCTGCAGCGCTCGCTCGGCATCACGTTCGTGTTCGTCACCCACGATCAGGGCGAGGCGCTGTCGATGGCCGATCGGGTGGCGGTGTTCGACACCGGGCGTCTGGTGCAGGTCGGCACGCCGCAGGCGGTCTACACGCGGCCTGCCACGCCCTTCGTCGCCGACTTCGTCGGCTCCTCGAACGTGCTGGAGCCCGAGGTTGCCGAGCGATTCGGGCTCGGCCGTCGCTGGATCAGCCTGCGGCCCGAGGCGATCGGGCTGCGCGCGGCCGGTGACGGGTACGCCGCACGGCTCGTCTCGCGGGCCTTCGCCGGCGCCACCACCCGGCTGGTGGCCGAGTCCGAAGGGCGCACGCTGCGCGTCGACGTGCCGGCCGGCACCGCGCTGCCGGAGGACGGGGCCACCGTGCACCTGGGCTGGGACGCCCAGGCGGCCCATCCGATGGAAGCCCGGTGAGCGCGGCCCGCGGCGCGGTGCCTGTGGCCGCGGGGCCGGCACCGACGGGCGGCGTCACGGGTCGGCTGTCCGACGGCGCCTGGCGTCGCCCGGGCCTGCTTCTGGCCCTGCTGCTGGCGCTGCCGGTCGGTTGGTTCGGGCTGGTGTACGTCGGCTCGCTGCTGACGCTGCTGGTGCAGAGCTTCTTCTCGATCGACGAGTTCTCCGGGATGATCGACCGGAGCCTGACGCTGAAGAGCTATCGCGAGCTGCTGCGGGCATCGAACCTCGACATCATCGTTCGCACGATCGTCATGGCGGCGTGCGTGACGGTTGCCGCCGCGATCATCGCGTTCCCGATCGCCTGGTACGCGGCGCGCTACGCGCGCGGGCGCTGGAAGGCGGCGTTCTACCTGGCGGTGATGCTGCCGCTGTGGTCCAGCTACCTGGTCAAGATCTACGCCTGGAAACTGATCCTGGCCAAGGAGGGGATCCTGAACTGGCTGGTCGAGGCGGTGCACCTGACCTGGCTGCTGGAGGCGGTGCTGGCGATCCCGGTGATCGGTGGCAATTCCCTGTCGTTCAGCTACCTGGGCCTGTTCATCGTGTTCGTCTACGTCTGGTTGCCGTTCATGATCCTGCCGATCCAGGCCTCGCTCGAACGCGTGCCCGGCACGCTGCTGGAGGCATCCGCGGATCTGGGGGCCGAGCCGCTGGGCACGTTCCACCACGTGGTGCTGCCGTTGGCGTTGCCCGGTGTCGTGGCCGGCTCGATCTTCACGTTCTCGCTCACCCTGGGCGACTACATCATCCCGCAGATCGTCGGCACTTCCCGGCTGTTCATCGGTCAGGCGGTCTACGCGCAGCAGGGCACCGCCGGCAACATCCCGCTGGCTGCCGCCTTCAGCGTCGTGCCAATCGTGGTCATGATCGTCTACCTGGCCATCGCGCGACGGCTCGGAGCGTTCAATGCGCTCTGAACACGACAAGCCCGGTGCCCCGTTGGGGCTGAAGATCGCCGCCGGTGCAGGGCTTGCGTTCCTGCACGTGCCGATCCTGATCATCTTCGTCTACGCGTTCACCACCGAAGAGCGCACCTACCAATGGCCGCCGCCCGGGCTGACCCTGCGCTGGTTCGAGGTGACGCTGGGGCGCCAGGATGTTCGCGATGCGTTGTCGCTGTCCTTCCAGGTCGCCTGCATCGCCACGGCCATCGCGCTGGTACTCGGCACGCTGACGGCCGCGGCCGTCTCGCGCAGCGCCTTCTTCGGGCGCGAGGCCATCTCGCTGCTGGTGATCCTGCCGATCGCGCTGCCGGGCATCATCACCGGCATCGCGCTGCGCTCGGCCTTCGGGCTGGCCGACATCCCGTTCTCGATGTGGACGATCGTGCTCGGGCACGCCACCTTTTGCGTGGTGGTCGTCTACAACAACGCCGTGGCGCGGTTTCGGCGCACCTCGGGATCGTTGCTGGAAGCCTCGATGGATCTGGGCGCGAACGGCTGGCAGACCTTCCGTCACGTGATGCTGCCCAACATCGCCACCGCGCTGCTGGCCGGCGGCATGCTCGCCTTCGCGCTGTCGTTCGATGAGGTCATCGTCACGACCTTCACCGCCGGGCAGCAGCAGACGCTGCCGATCTGGATGCTCGAGGAACTGATCCGTCCGCGTCAGCGGCCGGTCACCAACGTGGTCGCGATGCTCGTCGTCGTGGCGACCTTTCTGCCGATACTCGGCGCCTACTACCTGACGCGTGACACCGATACCGTCGCCGGTCAGGGCAAGTGATGGGGGAATTCGTCGTGGACCTGGACACCGACATGTTGATCGGCACCGGCTTCGAGGCCGGTACCGAGACCGAGGAGCCGATCTACGCGCCGCGCACCGGCGAGCTGCTGCTCGACCTGCCGGAGGCCTCGAGCGCTCAGGTCGATGCAGCCGTTGCCGCGGCCGCCCGCGCGTTCCCGGCCTGGTCGCGCACCGTGCCGGCCGAGCGCTCGGCGCTGATGTTGACGATCGCCGATCGGATCGAGGCCGCGGCCGAGGACTTCGCCACGCTGGAGGCCAGCAACTGCGGCAAGCCCATCAACGCGGTGCGCGAGGACGAGATCCCCGCCGTGGTCGATTGCTGGCGCTACTTCGCCGGTGCGGTGCGGTGCATCTCCGGCGCCGCGGCGGGCGAGTACATGGAAGGCTTCACCTCGATGATCCGACGCGATCCGATCGGGGTCATCGGCTCGATCGCACCGTGGAACTATCCGCTGATGATGATGGCCTGGAAGCTGGCGCCGGCGATCGGTGCGGGCAACACGGTCGTGTTCAAGCCCTCCGAACAGACGCCGCTGTCGGCCCTCAAGCTGGCGAAGATCTTCGCCGACGTGTTGCCCGAAGGGGTTGTCAACGTCGTGCTGGGCCGCGGCGAGACGGTCGGCAATGCGCTGATCAACCACCCCGGTGTGAGCATGGTGTCGATCACCGGCGACGTCGCCACCGGCAAGAAGGTGCTCTCGGCGGCAGCGAAGAGCGTCAAGCGCACGCACCTGGAGCTCGGCGGCAAGGCGCCGGTCATCGTGCACGACGATGCCGACTTGGCCGCCGCCGTCGAGGCGATCAAGCTGTTCGGCTACTACAACGCAGGCCAGGACTGCACCGCCGCCTGCCGCATCTACGTCGCCGACAAGGTGCACGATGCATTCGTCGCCGATCTCACCGCCGCCGTCCAGAGCATCCGCTATGCGCGCGAAGACGACACCGAGAACGATATCGGTGCGCTGATCTCGCGGCGCCAGCAGGCCCGCGTGGCAAGCTTCGTCGAGCGTGCCGCGGAGCTACCCCACGTGGAGATCACCACCGGCGGCGATCACGACGGCGCGGGCTACTTCTACCGCCCCACGTTGGTCGCCGGTGCGCTGCAGAGCGACGAGATCGTGCGCCGGGAAGTGTTCGGTCCGGTGGTGTCGGTCACGCGTTTCGGCACCGATGACGATCCGGTGGCCTGGGCCAACGATTCGGACTACGGGCTCGCCTCGTCGGTGTGGACCAAGGACGTGTCGCGGGCGATGGCCGCCGCCGCCACGCTCCAGTACGGCTGCACCTGGGTGAACACCCACTTCATGCTCGTCAACGAGATGCCGCACGGCGGGCTCAAGCAGTCCGGCTACGGCAAGGACCTGTCGGGCTATGCGCTCGAGGACTACACGGCGATACGTCACGTCATGATCGCGCACTGAGCGCGGCGGGCCGCTATCCCATCAACAGCCCCTTCACCATGGGCAGCAAGGCGGCCGCCGCCAAGCCGACGAGGATGCCGGCCAGGGCGCGGGCCGGACGCGATCGAAGCTCGGGTGCCAGCAAGGCCAGGCCACCGCAGACGATGCCGTAGTACAGCAGGTTGATCGGATCCATGGGGCCACGCTAGCAGTCGGCCGATCGGGACACAATGGCCGGTCGCTGTCCGTGGCTCCAGCGGGCATCTCAGGCGCTCGAGGTCAGGATCGCCCCGGGTGGGGCATGCAGATCGACGCTCAGGAACTCGACGCCGATGCGCAAGCCGGGGTGACCCGGCAGACGGTTCCCGGTGCACACCGCACCGACGGCCGTGAATACCTCGGTGCTCAGCAGTACGGTCTCGCGATGGGTCAGCACCACGTCGACCTCGAACGCGCAGCCGGTCGTGGAGAATTCCAGCAGGGTGCCGGTCATGCGATCGTTCGTCGGCCAGTGGCGCGTCACCGTGATGCTTGCCCGGTCGGTGACCCGGTGCAGGCCGCGACGCTCCTCACCATATGATCCGTGCGAGAGGGGGATCGGTGCGCGTGTCGGGGCGCCGCAACGCCGACATCGGTGGGGCAGGGCGTAGCCGGTCCCGGCCGCGCTGCCGGTCGGTGATCGGGTGCGGCAGTAGTGACACCGTGGCTCCTCCACGGGCGGAACCTCCGCCCGGGCCCGGGCCTGCGCTGCGGCGCGTTCATCGGCGGACGCTGATGCGTCGGCAGTACCGCCTCGCGCGCGATCATGGTCCGCGTGCTGCTGGTCACCGAACCGATCACCGCCCCGGGCACCGTCGGCGCTGGCCCCGGTTCGCCTGTTCCGCGCCTTGAAAACGACATCGTAGTCGGCGCGAGCGCGCGAATCGCACAGGATGTCCCGCGCTTCGTTGAGCAACTGTGCGTTCCACTCGTCACCACCCAGATCGGGATGGCGACGCAGGGTCTGCATCAAGGTGCGATAGCTGCCCCTGATGACCTCGGTCGGCGCGTCGGGCTGCACGTGAAGCAGCCGGTAGAGATTGCGACGGTTGTCCATGCGATCGCTATCGGCTACGCCGGGGCGCCGATTCGCTCCATGCCGCCCGAAGGGGAGGCGACGTCACGTTCTGCAGCTCCGGTTCGAGACGAGGCGCGCGTTCGGTCCAGCGACGCGGTACCCGAGCCCCGACGCAGGCCCGCATGACAATTCGGAGGGCTGGTCGATGCGCCGGGAAAAAGCAGGATCGGGTCACACATCGACGAATGTGATGCATGTCAGGATTCCGGCGCGGTTGCACGCCGCGATTCCTACGTGGGGGGCTTGCATTGTCGATGCACCCTCCGAGCCTCACCAGAAAGACACGCCCATCCCTCCAGGCCTTTCCCCCGCCGATCGTTCGGCGGATCCGGCCTTTTCCCACGATCGTTTCCATCGGCGCTCCATGATCAGACCAACCCTACTCCTGCTGGCCATCCTTCCGGCGGCCGCCTTCGGCGAGACACGTGTGGCGGTGGTGGGCGATTCGCTGACCGACGCAAAGCAGCGGTACGCCTCGCGGACAAGCCTGCCGCGCCTCGATTGCGATCCTCAGGCGGATGGGCGATGGGTCTGCGCCTCGTTCGACAACCCCACGATCGCCGATGTGACCGGGGCGCCGCCGTCACCGCCGGCACCCTCTCCCGCCACTCCTGCCCCTGCACCCGCTCCCGCGCCTGCTCCGCCACCCTCCACCCCATCGCCTGCCGGTGTCGCGGTGATCGGGGACTCGTTGCCCGACGCGGTGAACCGCTACCGGCAGCTGACCTCGCGGCGCCACGTGGATTGCGATCCGGTCGGCGATGGGCGATGGATCTGCGCCGGCTTCGATGATCCGGTGCTGGCGGATGTCGGCGCCGTGCCTGTCGCACCGACACCGGCCACACCGGCCACACCGGCCACACCGGCCACACCGGCCGCACCGGTGATCGCGGAGCAGCCGATCGCCGCGAACGCCCTCTACAGCCGTGGCGACCTGATCGTGATGAACTACGACTCCTGCCCCGATCCGGACGATCTGCACGCCGCGGTGTCGGCGCGCATGGTGCTCGATCAGTTCGGTCTTCGGGTCGGCGAGGACTACATCGTCAACAATGGCACCTGCGGGGATCGGCTGCCGCGCAGCGACTACCTGCAGCAGAGCCCGCGCGTGTTCAACGCCCTGTACGGGCGAGAAGGCTCGATCGGTACCTGGCACGACGCGTTCGGCAACGAGCCCAAGGCGGCTCGGGCAACCGCCGACACCATGGCGCAGTTCCTGGTGCAGGGACGACGCGTGTGGGTCATGGAGGGCGGTCCTTCCGACTTCACGTTCGAGGTGCTGCAGCGGCTGCGCGCACAGGGACTGGGGGGCAGCCTGAAGCGCATCTTCGTGATTCAGCACAATGCGGGGTTCAATCAAGGCAAGACCGACCGCGATCACTTCGTCGATGTCCAGCGCAGCACCAGCTATTCGCTGATCCCGGATGGCAACCTGGCCGGCAACGGCACCGCCCAGCTGCACCAGTCACGATCGGGCAAGTTCGATGCGCTGGATCTGTCGCTGGTCGATCGCTTCCGTCGTGATCCCGCCTACGCCGATGCCTGGCGCGTGGCCTTCGACCAGCTCGACCCGCGGGTGAAGTTCGACGGATCCGACACGGTCGAGCTGTTGTGGATCTTCGGCTTGCGCGAGCGGCAGATCAGCGACTGGAAGGACTTCGCCGATCGGTTCATCGGTACCGCCCGTGCGCCGACGCCCGCACCGGCCCCTGGGGGATCGTCGAGCAACCTGCGCGTGCAGGCGGAATCAGCGTCCCCGACCGGTGGCTGGCAGCGTACCGATGCCGGCCTGATCTGGCTCGGTCCCGATCGCTACGCGCTGAGCAGTCGTCGCGACGACGGCAACCTGACCTACCGACTGACGGTGCCTCGGTCGGGTCGCTACCGGTTCACCATGCGATCGCGGGCAACCTCCCGCGGCATCAGCGCGGCGCGCTACCGGGTCGAGCCGCCGAACGATATCTGGGTCAAGTTCGGCCAGCGGGATTGGATCAAGGCCTACATGACCCGTGACGGCAACTGGCACGAGCAGGCGATCGGCGAGCTGGGCGACAGCAAGCGGGCATCCAACCTGGAGAGCGATCTGCCGGCCGGTCCGGTGGTGGTCACCATCAGTGGCCGATCGACCGGGCACGAGCTGGACGCCATCGGTTTGGTACGGGTCGGGCAGTAGCCGGGTCAGCGGTGGCGTACCGACACGTCGGTGCGTCGCTTGCTGGGCGACGACCAGCCGCGCCGGCATCGAGCGGCTCGGAGGTGACATGGGATCCGATGCGCTTTGTAGACTGTCCCCCATGCACCGCATCGCCCCAACGCCCGATCGAGCGATCACCGTTCCCGCCCGCTATGCGCGGGCCCTGCACCAGGCCGTTCAGGCGGGTGGCTTCGACGGCGAGCGGTTCCTGGGCGAGCAGGGGTGGAGCGCACGCCGGCTGCAGCGGGACGAGCCGGTTCCGGCCGAACTGTTCGGCCGGCTGTACCAGCGCGCCATGCGGCTGCTGGACGACGAATCGCTGGGAATGGTGTCGGCGGGCCCGGTCATGGCCGGCACGTTTCGCATGATGTGCCTGGCCTGCATCCGTTGCGCCACGCTGGGCGCGGTGCTGCAGCGCGCCGGCGAGTTCCTCGACGTGTGCGGCAGTCACGGCGTCAAGCCGGTGGCGCAGCAGGGTCAGGGCGAGCTTCGGCTGGGGTTCGGGTTGACGCGGCGCGCCAGCGCCGAACGCCCCCCCGCCGGCGGCGCCGGTCGTCCCGCGGTGCGTGCCCGGGCCGGCACCGACGCCGAGCTGGCCGCCGAGCTGGCGGCACTGCTGAGCGAGGCGGGTCCGCTGCCGGTGCGCACCTCGCTGTACTACTGGTACAACCTGCTCGGCTGGTTCGCCGGGCGCTCGCTGGCCCTGTCGCGCGTCGACTTCGGCTTCGAACGCCCGTCCCACGGCGCCGAGTGGCGCGCGCTGTTCGGGGCGCCGATCCGTTTCGGTGCGGCGCAGTCCGCGCTCGTCATGCCCGCGCACGTGCTGCAGCTGCCCAACGTGCAGAGCGAACGCACCCTGCCGGCCTTCCTGCGCAAGACACCGTACCGCCTGGTGGTGCCGATGTTCATCGCGCCCACGTTGCAGGATCGGTTGCGGGCGTTGCTGATGCGGCTGGGCGGCGATGCCCCGCCGGATGCCGAGGCGATGGCGGCTCAGCTGGGCATGTCGGCCAGCACGCTGCGCCGTCAGCTGGCCGCCGAGGGCACGCGCTGGCAGACGCTCAAGGAGGAGGGCCGGCGTAGCGCAGCGCAGCGCTACGTGCTCGATACCGACCTGCCGGTCAACGAGATCGCTCGCCTGCTCGGATTCGACGAGCCCAGCACCTTCTACCGCGCCTTCCGGCGCTGGACCGGCACCACGCCTTCCCGGTATCGCGAGCGGGCCGCGGCGGACATGACGGGCACGAAGGGCGCAGCGGACGCAGCGGACACGGCAGGCATGGCGGGCATGGCGGCTCGGCCCTGAGCGATCGCGATCCAAGCGAAAACGCCACCCAAGCATGGCGTTTGCGTCATTGAGCCGTCCCGGTCGCTGGCCGACACTCCAGGCATCAGACCCGCTGGAGCGATACCGATGCCCTACGTGCCCCCGCTTGCCGACATGCGTTTCGCGATGAACGATGTGCTCGGCTTCCCCGCGCACTACGCGGCCCTGCCCGGCGACACCGTCGATGCCGAGACGGTCGATGCGATCCTGGAAGAGGGCGCCAAGTTCGCCGCCGAGGTGCTCGATCCGCTGAACGCGGTCGGGGACGCCGAAGGCTGCACCCGTCATCCGGATGGCACGGTCACCACCCCGACCGGCTTTCGCGACGCCTACGAGCAATTCGTGGACGGCGGCTGGCCGTCGATGACGCACGCCGAGGCGCATGGCGGGCAAGGTCTGCCCGAGTCGCTGGGCACGGTGGTGTCCGAGATGAACGGCACCGCCAACTGGTCCTGGGCGATGTACCCCGGGTTGTCGCACGGCGCGATGAACACGCTGGCCGAGCACGGCAGCGAACAGCAGCAGAAGCGCTGGCTGGAGCGGATGGTATCCGGCGAATGGACCGGCACCATGTGCCTGACCGAGTCGCACTGCGGTACCGACCTGGGCCTTCTGAAGACGCGCGCCGAGCCTGCCGAGGATGGCAGCTACCGCATCACCGGCCAGAAGATCTTCATCTCGGCCGGCGAGCACGACATGGCCGGCAACATCGTGCACATCGTGCTGGCCCGCCTGCCCGATGCGCCGGCCGGCACCAAGGGCATTTCACTGTTCATCGTGCCTCGCCACCGGGTCGACGAGCACGGCACCGTGGGTGAGCGCAACGCCATGTCGTGCGGCTCGATCGAGCACAAGATGGGCATCCACGGCAACGCCACCTGCGTGCTGAACTTCGACGGCGCCATCGGCTGGCTGATCGGGCCGCCCCACCGGGGTCTGAACTGCATGTTCACGTTCATGAACATCGCGCGCATCGGCACCGCGGTGCAGGGGCTTGCACATGCCGAGCGCGCCTTCCAGGGCTCGCTGGCCTACGCTCGCGATCGGCTGCAGATGCGTTCGCTGACCGGCGTCAAGGCGCCGACGAAATCGGCCGACCCGATCATCGTGCACCCGGACGTGCGCCGCATGCTGCTGACCCAGAAGGCGTTGGCCGAAGGCGGGCGCATGTTCCTGTACTACTGCGCCCAGCAGATCGACCTGGCGCAGCGTGCCGGCGAGGAGCGGGTGCGCGCCGCCGCCGATCAGGAATTGGCGCTGCTCACGCCGATCGCCAAGGCCTTCCTGACCGAGACCGGCTCGGAGGCGGCCAACCTGGGCCTGCAGTGCTTCGGTGGCCACGGCTACGTGCGCGAGTGGGGCATGGAGCAGAACGTGCGCGATGCGCGCATCGCCACGATCTACGAGGGCACCACCGGCATCCAGGCGCTGGACCTGCTCGGGCGCAAGGTGCTCGGCTCGCAGGGCAAGATCCTGGGCGGCGTGGTGCGCCGCATGAGCGGGTTTTGCGCCGAGCATGCCGACGATCCGCGCATGGCGCGCTACGTTAGACCGTTGCAGCGCCACGTCGCCGAATGGGGCGACCTGACCGGACGCATCGGCATGGCGGCGCTGCAGGATCGTGACGAGGCCGGTGCGGCCTCGGTCGACTACCTGATGTACTCGGGCTACCTGGTGCTGGCCTGGTTCCACGCACGGGCGGCGGCCGAGGCCGAGCGCCAGCTGGATGCGGGCGAGGGCGATGCGGCCTTCCTGGCGGCCAAGCGGTTCACCGCCCGCTTCTACTTCGAGCGCATCCTGCCGCGCACCCGGGCGCACGCGGTGACCATGCTGGCCGGTGCCGACAACCTGATGGACCTGGACGAGGCGCACTTCGCGTTCTGAGGCTCCTTAAGGGAACGGTCCGCGATCGATCGGCAGGAAGGCCGTCGGGGCGGTAGGATCGCAGGCCGTGATCGTTCACTCGGCCGAGGTCTGCGAGTGCCGGAGGCGCACCAGGATTACCGCGCACGCGCCACGCGCGGTGTCGCGTTCGCCGCGCTGACACTGCTGTTGCCGTTCACGCTCTACGCCCTGGTTCAGGGAATGCACGTGTTCGCCGTGGGTGGGGCCTACATCAACGTCCTGTTGCTCGCCAACACCTGGCTCGTCGCTCGCGGGCGTGATCACGAGGCGATAACGCTGTTCGGCCTGGTTCCCGGCGGCACCGCGTTCATGGGCCTGTCCCTTGGCCTGGAAGGCAGCGTCGCGAGCGCCTGGTGCTTTCCGTCGGTGCTTGCCTGTTACTGCATGCTGGGCGGGCGGCGCGCCCGCATCGGCAACGCGATCATCCTGAGCGTCGCCGTGCCCATGGCGTGGTCGACGATGGATGCCGTCGATGCGGTTCCGTTCGTGGCCAGCCTGCTGGCCGTCAGCCTGTTCGCCAGCATCCTGGTGCGCGAGATCGACGCCCAGCAGCAACGGCTGCGCTTCCAGCTCGATCACGATCCGCTGACCGGATTGCTCAACCGATCTTCGCTGACGGCCCGGCTGGACTCGGTGATCCACGGGTTCGGCCTGTCGCACATGCCGGCCACCCTGCTGGCGATCGACCTGGACCACTTCAAGCAGATCAACGATGCACTCGGACACGAGACCGGTGATCGCGTGCTGTGCGAGGTGGCGCGACTGCTGCGCCGGGAACTCGGCGAGCACGGAGCGATCTTTCGCACCGGCGGCGAAGAGTTCCTGGTGCTGCTGCCCGATCACGATGGCGCCATGGCGCGGCGCGGCGCCGAGCGGGTTCGCCTGGCGATCCGGGTCGAGCCGCTGATCGAGGGGGGCACCGTGACAGCGAGCATCGGGGTCGCCTCGTTGCGCGTGGGAGAGGGTCGCCAGAGCTGGATGCGGCGCGCCGACGAGCGGCTCTACGAGGCCAAGCGCGGTGGCCGCGATCGGGTGATGCCGGCGTTGCGCACCGGTGCACTCGAGCCGATCGAGAGCGAGCCGCTACCGATGCGCGATTGAGCGGCGCTGCTCGATCGGCGGTCGGATACGCCACCGCATACGGCGTATCCCGCCATTGAGCCGCGCGGCGCGTTCGGTGACACTTCACCGTGCTCACGGCCGACCCTCGTCGCACCGTGACGCGCCATCTCGACCCGACAACGGAGAGCTTCATGCTTCATCACGGTCCGGCCTTCTCGCTCACGCGCGATGCCGACATCCTGCGGCTGCACTTCGACACCGCCGACAACAAGGTCAACGTGTTCGACAAGCGCGCGCTGGAGGACTTCGGTGCGGTGCTCGACGTGATCGAGGCGCAGTCCGGCGTCGACGGGCTGCTGATGACCAGCGGCAAGTCGGTGTTCATCGCCGGTGCCGACATCACCGAGTTCCTGGACTACTTCGTCGCCCCGGACGCCGAGCTGGCCGGCATGCTGGATCGCGTCAACGCCCAGTTCAACCGTTTCGAGGACCTGCCGTTCCCGACCGTGGTGGCGATCAACGGCGAGGCGCAGGGTGGCGGCTTCGAGATCTGCCTGGCCGCCGACTTCCGGGTCATGGCCGAAGGCGCTCGCGTCGGGCTGCCCGAGGTCAAGCTGGGGATCATGCCCGGCTGGGGCGGCTCGGTGCGCCTGCCGCGCCTGATCGGCATCGACAATGCGGTGGAATGGATGTGCTCGGGCTCGGCCAAGAAGGCGCGCGCAGCGCTGGCCGACGGCGCGGCCGATGCCGTGGTGGCCCCCCAGATCCTGGAGCAGGCAGCGCTCGGCATCATCGAGCAGGTGCGGCTGGGCCAGATCGACGTGGCCGCGCGTCGACGCGTCAAGACCGGTCCGGTGCTGCTGTCGGACATGGAGCGCAACATGGCGATCATGTCGGCCCAGGGCGTGGTCGGCGCCAAGGCCGGCCCGCACTACCCCGCACCGCTGACCATCATCGACGTGGTGGCCAAGCAGTGTAACCAGGAGCGCAAGGAGGCCCTCCCGATCGAGTCGGCCGCCTTCGTGAAGCTGGCCAAGACCGACGTGGCCGCCTCCCTGGTCGGCATCTTCCTGAACGACCAGCAGCTCAAGCGCATCGCGCGCGGCATCACCCGGGGGCAGGCGGCACCGGTCGAGCGCGCCGCCGTGCTGGGCGCCGGCATCATGGGCGGTGGCGTGGCCTACCAGAGCGCCTCCAACGGTGTGCCGATCGTCATGAAGGACATCCGTCCCGAGGCGATCCAGGCCGGCCTGGACGAGGCGGGCACGCTGCTGGGCAAGCAGGTGGCGCGCGGTGCGCTCGAGCCTGCCGGCGTGCCGGCGATACTGAACGCGATCGTGCCGGCCTTGTCGTACGGCGAGTTCGCAAGCGTCGACCTGGTGGTCGAGGCGGTGGTCGAGAACGCCAAGATCAAGGGCTCGGTGCTGGCCGAGGTGGAAGCGGCGGTCGGCGATGACACCATCGTCACCACCAACACCTCCACCATCTCGGTCAACCTGCTGGCCAAGTCGCTCCAGCGTCCCGAGAACTTCTGCGGCATGCACTTCTTCAACCCGGTGCACCGCATGCCGCTGGTCGAGGTCATCCGGGCCGAGGGCTCCTCCGAGCGGGCCATCGCCACCACGGTGGCCTATGCCCAGGCCATGAAGAAGACGCCGATCGTGGTCAACGACTGCCCGGGCTTCCTGGTCAACCGCATCCTGTTCGCCTACTTCGCCGGCTACACCCGGCTGATCGCCGACGGCGGCGACGTGGTGGCGATCGACAAGGCACTCGAGCGCTTCGGCTGGCCGATGGGGCCGGCCTACCTGCTGGACGTGGTCGGGCTGGACACCGGCAAGCACGCCGCCGCCGTCATGGCCGAGGGCTTTCCCGATCGCATGGCCTCCGAGCAGCGCACGATCATCGATGCGATGTTCGAGGCCGAGCGGTTCGGCCAGAAGAACGGTCGCGGCTTCTATCGCTACGAGGCCGACAAGCGCGGCAAGCTCGAGAAGCTGCCCGATCCCGAGGCGGATGCCATCGTCAAGGGCGTGCAGGAAACGCAGATCGAGGTCGATGCCGCCACCATCGTGGACCGGTTGATGATCCCGATGTGCATCGAGGCGGCTCGTTGCCTGGAGGACGACATCGTCGGCACGCCGGCCGAGGTCGACATGGGACTGATCTACGGGCTGGGTTTCCCGCCGTTTCGGGGCGGCGCGCTGCGCTGGGTCGACAAGGCCGGCCTGACCGACTTCTGCGCTCGCGCCGATGCGATGAGCGATCTCGGACCGCTGTACCGGCCGACCGCGCGCCTGCGCGAGATGGCCGACAGCGGCGACACCTTCTACCAGCGGAGCGCAGCATGAATTTCCAGGCACGCGATGTCGTGATCGTCGACGCCGTGCGTTCGGCGATGGGTCGCACCCGAGGAGGCGGCTTCGTCAACGTGCGCGCCGAGAACCTCTCGGCGGCGCTGGTGCGCGCGCTGTTCGAGCGCAACCCGGGCGTGCCCGGGGAGGAGGTCGAGGATGTGGTCTGGGGCTGCGTGAACCAGACGCTGGAGCAGGGCTTCAACGTGGCGCGTGCGGTCGGCCTGATGGCCGGTCTGCCCAAGCAGGTGGCCGCCCAGACCGTCAGCCGGTTGTGCGGCTCGTCGATGAGCGCGCTGCACATCGCAGCGCAAGGCGTGATGACCGGTTACGGCGACGTGTTCGTGGTCGGCGGCGTGGAGCACATGCAGCACGTGCCGATGATGCACGGCGTGGACATCAACCCGGCCTTGAGCCGTCACATGGCCAAGGCGTCGATGATGATGGGTGCCACCGCCGAGATGCTCGGCCAGGTGCACGGCGTCAGCCGCGAGCAGATGGACGCGTTCGCCCTGCGCTCGCACCAGCGCGCGCACGCGGCCACCGTGGAAGGGCGCTTCGCCAACGAGATCGTGCCGGTGCAGGGGCACGACGAGCATGGCGCCCTGAAGATCATCGATACCGACGAGGTGATCCGCGCCGACGCCTCCCTGGAGGCGCTGGCCTCGCTGCCACCGGCCTTCGTGCCCAGGACCGGCACCGTCACCGCCGGCAGCTCCTCGGCCTTGTCCGACGGCGCCTCGGCCATGCTGATCATGAGCGGCGAGAAGGCGATGGCGCTCGGTGTCACGCCGCGCGCCCGCGTGCGCTCCATGGCGGTGTCCGGGTGCGATCCGGCCATCATGGGCTACGGGCCGGTGCCGGCCTCGAAGAAGGCGCTCAAGCGCGCCGGCATGAGCATCGAGGACATCTCGCACGTGGAGCTCAACGAGGCGTTCGCGGCGCAGTCCATCCCGGTCATCAAGGATCTGGGGCTGGCCGATGAGGTGGACCGCAAGGTCAACATGAACGGTGGCGCGATCGCGTTGGGCCACCCGTTGGGCGCCTCGGGGGCCCGCATCCTGACCACGTTGATGAACGTGATGGACCAGAACGATGGCGAGCTGGGCCTGGCGACGATGTGCATCGGCATGGGGCAGGGCGTCGCCACGGTGATCGAGCGGCTGAAATGATACTGCCGCTGGACGACGACCGGCCCACCGCATGGTGGTCCGGTCGCGATCGGCCGGGTTCCCGGTTCAGGTTCCCGGTCGAGCTCAGGGCGCCTCGGTGGCGATCGTGAGCACCAGGGTGGCGTCGCCCTGGCGTTCGATGCGCGTGGCCTCTCGCGCCACGCCGATCAGCCGCGCCGTGCCACTGAGCGCCTGGCCACCGGACAGGCCTTCGGTCAGCGAGAACTGACCGTCGTCCTCGGCAAAGCAATCCAGGCGCCCGCCCGCATCGCTGATGGCCAGGTGAACACGCGAGCCGGTGGCGCTGCTGGCGCTCCAGCGAAAGACGGTGCCCAGGGTGACCCGGCTGCCGGTCGCCGGCACGAAGCTGCCGGCACCGGGCAGCGGATCGGGCAGGGCGACGGAGGCAAAGCCCGGGAAGTCGCCACCACCGGGAATGTCGGCCACCAGTCCCGACGGGATGCGCCCGTCGATGCGACCCGCCTCGCTGTCGTTCAGGTACACCCGCCGATCATCGACGGCGCTGGGAATCAGGGTGCTCCAGGTGCCTTCCGGGCTGGACAGCACGATGGTCTGCCCGACATCGACGTCGCCGGCGAGCAGATCGGCAGCGATCGGAAGGCGGGTGCCGGCCGGATACTCCGAGGCGTCGTGGTTGCCGGGAACCCCGGTGGCGACGGGCACGCGGCTGCAGGCATCGACTCGCCGTTCGAGCACCGGGCGCTGCACCTGCGCATCGGGCGTCAGCCCCACGAAAAGGGCAGCCACCCGACTGACCGCACGCCCATCCAGGCCGGTGGCCTCGCTGACCGTGACCTGCCCGTGCCACCACGTGGCGGGTGCGCCCGACGCATCGACCGGTGTCACCGACGGGGGCGGAACGCCGGCGTCCTCGCCCCGCTCGGAGCCGCCGCCGCCCTCGGCGTCGTCATTGACCGGACTGCCTGAATCGCTGCACGCGGCGAGCGCCAGCGAACAGGCCAGCGCGCCTATCGCCAGACAGGGCGCCGGGGTTCGATCGGAAGGGAATCTGGCTCGGTGCATCGGTGGTGCGACATCGCGGTCATGCCGACCCGGACCGTCCAGTCTAGCCGCTGACGCCGGCGCATCGAGCGCTCGGGCAACGCTCGGGCGACGGTAACTGGCCCGTGCGCTCAGTGACGCGGAAGCCAATTGCACTCCTCGACGCGCCAGCGCGGCCCGCCCGGCAGGGCATCGGCGTGATGGGTCAATCGAGTCAGCGAGACGTTGTCCACGGTGCTGGCCACCGCGCTGGTCAACGGAAGATCGAGCGCGATCTGCAGGGCGGCCAGGATGGTGCCGCGGTGTGCCGGGCAGACGATGTCGCGCCCCGGCCAGGCCTGTACCGCCCCATCGATGAAACCGCCCACCCGATCGCGCAGGATCGTGAAGCTCTCCCCGTCGGGTGCCCGATCGTGCGGCGACATGGGCCAGAAGCCGATGAAGGGATCGTCTGCGCGGGCCTGGCGCAGCTCGGCATGGCTCATGCCGTTGTACACGCCGAAATCCATCTCGGCGATGGCCGCGTCCTGCAGCCGCTGCGCCGGGGGTGGCGCGCCGGCGGCCAGCAGCGCATCGGCGGTCTGGTGCGTGCGCCGCAGCTGGCTGGTCACCCAGATCGCCTCGCACGGCAGGCGGGCGGCCACGCCCTTGAACAGGGTCGCATCCGAGGTGTCGCAGTCCAGGTCCTGATTGCCGTACATGCGATCGGCCACCGAAGGCACCCGAGCGTGGCGGATCCACCAGAATCGGGTGGCGTTCTCCGGCCGGGGCGCACGGTGGGCGAGGGCCTTGTTCATCGATGATCCTGAGGCGGGGGCGGCACAGGATACCGGGCCGTCGGGGCCCGGGCGCTGGCATCATGACGATCTTCGACAACGCCCCGAGCCGTGCCGATGCACCGAGCGCTACCCGATGATGACGATGCGCTGGATGCAGCGATCGCGGCCAGGCGCGACGAGATGGCCGAGCTCACCGCGGCGCTGATCCGGTTTCCCACGATCAACCCGCCCGGCGACGGGTACCGCGAGATCTGCGAGTTCCTGCGCCAGCGATTGCTGGCGCGGGGCTTCTCGGTCGAGCTGCTGCGCGCCCACGGCGCGCTGGGCGACAGCGACCGGCACCCGCGCTGGAACCTGGTGGCGCGGCGCGAGGGCGAGCGCCCCGGGCCGTGCGTGCACTTCAATTCGCACAGCGATGTCGTCGCGCCGGGCGAAGGCTGGACGGTGGATCCCTTTGCCGGCGTGATTCGTGACGCGCGGGTCTACGGACGGGGCGCCTGCGACATGAAGGGTGGACTGGCCGCCTCGATCATCGCCGCCGAGGCCTTCGTGGACCGCTGCCCCGGCTTTGCCGGGGCGATCGAGATCTCGGCCACCTGCGACGAGGAGACCGGCGGGTTCGGCGGGGTGGCCTGGCTGGCCGAGCAAGGACGATTCGATCCATCACGGGTGCAGCACGTGATCATTCCCGAGCCGCTGAACACCGACCGCATCTGCCTGGGGCACCGCGGCGTGCTGTGGAGCGAGATCGAGACGCACGGACGCATCGCGCACGGCTCGATGCCGTTCCTGGGCGATTGCGCGGTACGCCACATGGGGGCGGTCATCGAGGCGCTGGAACGCCAGCTGCTGCCCGAGCTGGCCGAGCGCACCACCGGGATGCCGGTGGTGCCGGACGGTGCCCGTCGCTCGACGCTGAACATCAACTCGGTGCACGGCGGGCTGGACGAACCGGCGGCGGACTACACCGGCCTGCCGGCCGCCCTGGTGCCGGATCGCTGCCGGATGATCGTCGATCGGCGCTTTCCGATCGAGGAGTCGCTCGAGGCGGTGCGCGCGGAGTTGCCCGATCTGCTCGATGCGCTGGCACGCGATCGACCTCGGTTCGCCTACACGCTGCGCGAGCTGTTCTCGGTGGTGCCCAGCATGACCTCGCGCCAGGCCCCGGTGGTGCAGGCGGTGGCCGGGGGGATACGCCGGCGCTTCGATCGCGAGCCGCGGTACGTGGTCTCGCCCGGCACCTACGATCAGAAGCACATCGATCGCATCGGACGGCTGCACGACTGCATCGCCTACGGCCCCGGCATCCTGGATCTGGCGCACCAGCCCGATGAGTGGATCGGCATCGACGACATGGTGGACGCGGCGCAGGTCATGGCTAAGGCGCTGCGCACGCTGCTGCGCGCACCGTGATGCGGCCGCGTCGGGGTAGCAGGACGTCGCCCACCGCGCCCGCTTGCGGCCGGCTCCCTACGCGGCGCGCGAGCGAAGCGCCGCGTCGATGTCCATCGCCAGGGCCTCGTCCAGCGGGGCGGGCCGGGCGATGTAAAATCCCTGCGCATAGTCGATGCCGATCTCGGTGAGCACGTCCAGGGTCTCGTTGTCCTCGACGAACTCGGCCACGGTGCTGATGTCCATCGCCCGCGCGATCTGCGAGATGGCGCGCACCATCTCCTGGTCGATCGGGTTGCTGGCCAGTTCGCGCACGAACTGCCCATCGATCTTGAGCACGTCCACCGGCAAGTTCTTCAGGTAGCCGAACGAGCTCAGACCCGAGCCGAAGTCGTCCAGCGCGATCTTCGAGCCGAGCGCACGGATCTGCCGGGCCAGGTCCACCGCCGTGGCGAAGTGCGAGATCGCCGCGGTCTCGGTGATCTCGAACCACACCAGCGACGGGTCGATGTCGTGCAGCGCGTACTGCTCGCGGATGAAGTCGGAAAGCGTGGCATCGGCGGCCGATTGCCCGGACAGGTTGATCGAGAAGCCGGCAGGCTTGCCGCTGCTGCACACGCTGGCCACGTGCGACAGCGCGCGGGCGATCACCCAGCGATCGATCCTTCGCATCAGCCCGTAGCGCTCGGCGGCCTGGATGATCTGCCACGGCGTGATCTCCCGGCCATCGTCGTCGGCCAGGCGCAGCAGCAACTCGTAGTGCATCGGCTCATCGGCAGACGGGTCCGGGCTCAGACGGGCGATCGGTTGCGCGTGCAGCCGGAACTCGTCCTGGTCCAGCGCGCGCTGCAGGCGCGGCAACCAGTTCAGCTCGGTGGAGCGCTTCGCCATCGCCTCGTCCTCGGCGCGGTACTCGTACAGCTCGTTGCGCCCGTTCTCCTTGGCCGCGTAGCAGGCGATGTCGGCCGCGGCCATCAGATCGTCCGCGGTGCCGTGAGTCTCGCTGCGATGCACCAGACCCAGGCTGGCACGCACCGCGAACGAGTGCCCCTCGTGGGTGAACAGCAACGACTGGAACACCCGGTAGATGCGATCGGCGATCTCGCGTGCGGCGGCGCGCGAGGTATCGACGATGATCATGCCGAACTCGTCGCCGCCCAGTCGGCACAGGATGTCCGCCGGGCGCAGGGTCGCCCGCAGCTCGGCGGTCAGTTCGATCAGCAGCCGATCGCCGGCGGCGTGGCCGGCGGTGTCGTTGATCACCTTGAACTGGTCCAGGTCCATGTACAGCAGCGCATAGCCCCGATCGTCGTCCGCGCTCTCGCGCGACAGCCTCTCCAACTGCTGCTCGAAGTGGTGCCGGTTGGTGCAGCCGGTCAGCGCATCGTGATTGGCCTGGTGCTCCAGCTCGCGGGTGAAACGGCGCTCGGCGCTGGTATCGCGCAGCACCATGATGACCTCGTCATCCTCCCGCGTCGGTCCGCCGGTGCGCGACAGGCTGGCCTGCAGGCCGGTTTCCCCGTTCCCGTTCCCGTTCCCGTTCCCGTTCCCGTTCCCGTCCCCGGTCAGCGTCAGCTCGAAGCGGCAGTTGCCGCGCTCGGGCAGTTCGGCCAGCTCGCCCGCCAGGTCGAACCCCGACCGCTGCTCGCGCTCGGCGTCGGCGTGCCGCAGCCGGACCAGCTCGTCCAGGCGCTGACCGACCAGCTCGGCCGGGGGCAGGCCCAGCAGCCGGGCACCGGCCGGGTTGGCGCGACGGATGCGCGCCCCTGCGTCCACGGTGATCACCGCGTCGCTGATCGCATCCAGCGTCTGCTGGGCCTTGCGGCGCTCCGCATCCAGGGTCAACCGTGCCATCTCGCGATCGCTCAGCCGTCGTTGACGCTGTCGGGAAGCGGAGATGAGCAACAGCAGCAAACCCGCGGCCAGCGCCACCAGCAATGCCGTGACCGCGATGACCTGGCGGCTCAATCCGACGCGGGCGCTCATGCTGACCACCAGGCTGGAGGTGCCGAACGACCAGGACTGCTCGAGCTGGTGGGGTGGATACAGCCGAGTCAGCACCAGGTCGGTACGCGGAACCGCCGGCAGCTGCCAGTGGCTGTCGGTACCGCCGCGCGAGCTCACCTCGACCGAGATGTCGAACTGCCGGTTGGCGCTGTCGGCCTGCGCCAGCATGGCCGCCGGATCGACGATCAGCCAATAGCCGCCATCGGCCTGGCGAGCGTGCTCGTCATCGCTGCGCGGCGCGATCAGTCCGCGATACACCGGGCTGAACAGCATGATCTGGCCGCCGGCCGGCCAGCCCGGCGGCACGGCGATCAGGTGATCCCGGCCGGTCTCGGCCGCGCCGATGAGTGCGCTGGCCACGCCCTCGATCGCGGCCAGGTCGGCGCCGAACAGCTGCAGGTTCTGCGGCAGCATCGGCTCCAGTCCGGCGATCGGGAAGGCCTGCTGGCGCACCGGTGCATCGCTTGCCCCGCCGGACACGTCCAGGTCGCGGATCCGGAAGTCGTACAGCCCCCGCTCCGCCATCTGCGACTCGAAGTCGGCACGCTGGTCCGGCGTCAGCTGGCGATAGCGTCCCATCGCGGTGATCCACGGCGTCTGTCGTATCAGGGTGTCGGCCAGCGAAGGGAGCGCCTCATCGTGCTCTTCGAGCAGGTGGTGCATGCTGGTGAGCGTGCTCACCACCGTCTGCATGCGGCTGACCACCGCGGCCACGCCGCGCAGCGTGCCGTTCGCCTCTTCCTCCAGCGTGTGCGCCTTGTCGGAGCGGTTGATCGAATAGGCGGTCAGCGCGACCAGCGGCACGAACAGCGTGACGAAGCCGAGGACCGATAGCCGGTGCATGCGCCGCACCGCATGGTGGCGAGCGCGCAGCATCCCGATCTCCTCGCTGCCCGTCTTGATCACTGTGATGCCACCCGCCGGGCCTTGAGCATCACGCGCGCCGGCGGCTCGAACCCGCCGCCTGCCAGCAGGTCGAGGTTCACCCAGCTTTCCCAATGCCGATTGGTGGCCAGCGGAATCGTCGCAGGGGCCCGGCCGTCGAGGATGGCGATCGCGCTGGCGCCCGCCCACTCGCCCTGTTCCTCGGGCACCTTGGTCAGCCCGATCATCGTGTACCGCATCATCCAGTCACGCGTGGTCAGACTGAGCGTGCCGGTGTGCCGGCGGGCGATCAGGGCGGCCGCCTCGGGATCCCAGTCCCTGATGCCGGCGCTGCCACCGAGCACCAGGAAGTCGAAGTGCTGGGCGGTGTTGAAGCTGCCCTCGAACTGGACCATGTTGTCGACCAGCATGGCGTAAATTTGGATGTCGTGGCGCTGCGCTTCGCGCTTCAGGCGAGCGAAGTTCTTCCACTCGCTCGGGGTGTTCGCGCCGATGTAGGCGGCACGTCGCGGGTTCGGCACCATCTGAGCGGCCAGCTCGAGCATCGGCTGCAAGGGCGACACCTCCACGATGCCGGTCACGTTCGACCAGGGAAAGCCGTATTCCTCCACCGTCCAGTTCAACCCGGCGAACACCACCGGCACGCCGCTGCCCTTCAGATGCGGCACCACCAGGTGCCTGGCGGCGTTGTCGTCCGAGACGATGACCACCGTCGGCCGGATGTCGCGAATCAGCCGCATGGCATCCTCGGCGGCCGCTTGGATCTCCTCGACACGGCGCTTGCGCTTGGTGTCCATGTAGCTGGACACGATCCGGCAGCGCTCGCCGATCGTTGCGCGAAGCGCTTGCTCGATGCGATCCGACCAGCTGTAGCCGACGTGGTAGGAGGAGACGTATACGCAGGATGGCGTGGCGGCGAGGGCGCCGGGCGGGCCTAGCGCACTCAGCATCAGCAGCGCCAGGCCGAGCAGCGGCGGCGCTCGGCGGGCGAGGCGCCTCGACTGCACGACGAAGGCGCCCCGCGAGGCGAGCTCGCCGGTTCGCTCGCAGGCGGGTCCAGGCGTTCGGATCGCGACCATGCGCACTCGTTCTCCGTTCCCGGTCGTCTCGGGCACAAGCGCCCCATTCGGGGCATAGCGGCGCGATCGCTGCCAAACGTGAGAGAAATCGTTCTGCGCGGCCGGTTTGCTACTCTGCCGGCTCCCCATCCGGTCAGCGAGATCCGAACCGTCATGACAGCACCGATCCGAACCGCCACGCGCTGCATCGTGCTGACAGCGCTTGCGCTCGCCACCGGTGAGGCGATGGCCGCCAACGACGAGGTGCGGGTCGGCATGCAGCTCGAGCCGCCCAACCTGGACCCCACCGGTGGCGCCGCCGCGGCCATCGACGAGGTGGTGTACGCCAACCTGTTCGAGGGGCTGACCCGCTTCGGCCCCGATGGCTCGGTGCTGCCGGGTCTGGCCAGCGAATGGTCGGTCGACGAGCAGGGGCAGGCGTACGTGTTCACGCTGCGCTCGGGGGTGACGTTCCACGATGGCGAACCGTTCACCGCCGAGGATGTCGTGTTCTCGCTGGACCGGGCGCGTGCCGATGAGTCGACCAATGCGCAGAAGGCGCTGTTCGAGAACATCGAGCAGGTCGAGGCGATCGATGACACCACGGTGCGCATCACGCTGAGCGAGCCGTCCGGCGACCTGCCGTTCAACCTGGCCTGGGGCGATGCGGTGATGCTGGACGAGGCCTCGGCCGCCGATGCCGCCACCGCACCGGTCGGCACCGGTCCGTTCCGGTTCGAGCGCTGGGTGCAGGGCGATCGGGTCGAGCTGGTGCGCTTCGACGACTATTGGGGCGAGCCGGTCGCGTTGGGCAAGGCCACCTTCAAGTTCATCAGCGAGCCGACCGCGGCCTTCGCCGCGATGATGGCCGGGGATCTGGATGCCTTTCCGGTGTTCCCGGCCCCGGAGAACCTGGCCCAGTTCGAGGCGGATCCGCGCTTCGAGGTCTCGGTCGGCTCCACCGAGGGCGAGACGATCCTGGCCATGAACAACGCTCGCGCGCCGCTGTCCGATGTGCGCGTGCGCCGCGCCATCGCCAAGGCGGTCAATCGCCAGGACATCATCGATGGGGCGATGTTCGGCTACGGCACCCCGATCGGCACCCACTTCGCCCCGCACAACCCGGCCTACGTCGATCTGGTCGAGCAATCGGCGTACGACCCGGACGGTGCCAAGTCGCTGCTCGAGCAGGCGGGCGTGACCGACCTGACGCTGTCGCTGAAGCTGCCGCCGCCGGCCTACGCTCGCCGGGGCGGGGAGATCATCGCCGCGCAGCTGCGCGAGGTCGGCATCCGGACCGACATCGAGAACCTGGAATGGGCGCAGTGGCTGGAGCAGGTGTTCAAGGGCCGGGACTTCGACCTGACCATCGTCTCGCACACCGAACCGATGGACCTGAACATCTACGCACGCCCCGACTACTACTTCCAGTACGACGACGCCGACTTCCAGGCCCTGATGGCCACCTTCGCCACCGAGACCGATGCCGACGAGCGCCAGCGCCTGCTGGGCGAGGCCCAGCGCACCATCGCCGATGCACAGGTGAATGCCTACCTGTTCCAGCTGGCCAAGACCGGTGTGGTGGCGGCGGGGCTGTCGGGCATGTGGGAGAACATGCCCACCCAGGCCAACGACCTGACCGGCGTCAGCTGGAGCGAATGACGCGCAAGGCGGGCGGCGGCGCACGGGCGATGCGCTGATGCTCGCCTGGTTCGCCGGTCGGCTCGCCTCGCTGGTGGCCACGCTGCTGGCCGCCAGCCTGGTGGTGTTCCTGGTCATCGAGGTGGTGCCGGGCGACCCGGCCGCCTACATGCTCGGCATGAACGCCTCCGAGGAGACGGTCGCGGCGCTGCGTGCCGAGCTGGGCCTGGACCGCTCCGGCATCGCCCGCTACCTGGACTGGATCGGCGGCTGGCTGCGCGGCGACTTCGGCACCTCGTACACCTACCGCACCCCGATCGCCGACATGGTGGCCGAGCGCATCACCGTGTCGGTGCCGCTGGCCCTGCTGGCGCTGGCGCTGGCGATCCTGCTGGCCTTTCCGGCGGCCCTGTTCGCGGCGGCCCGCCGTGGCGGCGGCGCCGACACCGGCATCATGGGCTTGACCCAGCTGGGCATCGCGGTGCCCAACTTCTGGTTCGCCATGCTGCTGGTGCTGCTGTTCGCGATCAAGTTGCGCTGGCTGCCCTCCGGCGGCTTTCCCGGCTGGGAGGCCGGCCTGGGCGCGGCCCTGAGCGCGCTGCTGCTGCCGGCGGTGGCGCTGGCGCTGCCGCAGGCATCGATCCTGACGCGCGTCATGCGCTCCTCGCTGATCGATGCGCTGGGCGAGGACTACCTGCGCACCGCGCGCGCCAAGGGCCTGTCATCCCGGGCCGCGCTGTGGCGACACGCGCTCAGGAACGCGATGATCCCGGTGCTGACCATCATCGGCCTGCAGTTCAGCTTCCTGCTGGCCGGTGCCATCATCATCGAGAACGTGTTCTACCTGCCCGGTCTGGGGCGGCTGGTGTTCCAGGCGATCTCCAGCCGCGACCTGGTGGTGGTGGAGAGCGTGGTGATGCTGCTGGTGGGGGCGGTGGTGCTGGTCACCTTCCTGGTCGATGTGGCCTACGTCTGGGTCGATCCGCGGCTGCGCAGCCGGTGAGCGGCGCGCTCGCTGATAGGCGCAGCCGGTGAGCGGCGCGTTTGCGGATACGCGCAGCCGGTGACCGGCGTGCGAGGCGGCGCGCGCAGCGGCTCGCGCGGTGGCGCCATGCGGCAGCGTTCGCTGCTGCCCGGCCTGGTGCTGGTGGCGCTGGTGCTGGGTGCCGCCCTGGTGTCGTTCGCCTGGACGCCGTTCGATGTCACCCGGCTGGTCATCGCCGATCGTCTGCAGGCGCCCTCGGCGACGCACTGGCTGGGCACCGACCAGTTCGGGCGCGACATCCTGTCGATGCTGATGGTCGGTGCGCGCACCTCGCTGGCGGTGGCGCTGGTGGCGGTGGGCATCGGGGTCGGACTGGGCGTACCGCTCGGCCTGACGGCGGCCGCCGGGCGTGGTGGCGTGCTGGACGAGCTGATCATGCGCGGCAACGATCTGGTGTTCGCGTTCCCGGCACTGGTCATCGCCATCCTGATCACCGCGGTGTTCGGGCCGAGCGCCACCAACGCGATCATCGCGATCGGCATCTTCAACGTGCCGGTGTTCGCCCGGCTGACGCGTGGCGCGGCGCTGTCGCTGTGGACGCGCGAGTTCATCCTGGCGGCCCGGGTGGCCGGCAAGGGGGCGGTGCGCATCTCGGTGGAGCACGTGCTGCCGAACCTGGCCAACCTGCTGATCGTGCAGGCCACGATCCAGTTCTCGCTCGGCATCCTGGCCGAGGCCGGCCTGTCCTACGTCGGGCTGGGCGCGCAGCCACCGATTCCCAGCTGGGGCCGCATGCTGGCCGAGAGCCAGACGCTGGTCACGCTGGCCCCGCACGTGGCGCTGTTCCCCGGGCTTGCCATCGTGGCCAGCGTGCTGGGGCTGAACCTGTTGGGCGATGCGCTGCGCGACTGGCTGGACCCGAGACTGCGGCATGGGCGCTGAGCCCTCGAGCGAGCCGTCCAGCAGGCCGTCGAGCATGCCGCTGCTGGCGGTGGATGCGCTGGACGTGGCGATCGGCGGGACACCGATCCTGCGCGATGTCGCCCTGCGCATCGAGCGTGGACGCACGCTCGGCATCATCGGCGAGAGCGGCTCGGGCAAGTCGATGACCGCGCTGGCGCTGATGGGGCTGTTGCCGCGCGGCGCCACGCGCAGCGGGCATCTGCGCCTGGACGGTCGTGACCTGGGCACGCTGGACGAGGCGGCCATGCAGCGCGTGCGCGGCGCCGACATCGGCATGATCTTCCAGGAGCCGATGAGCGCGCTGAACCCGCTGCACCGCATCGACGATCAGGTGGCCGAGAGCCTGATGCTGCACCGCGGCCTGGCGCGTGAACCGGCCAGGCGGGCGGCCCGCAAGGCGCTCGAGCGTGTCGGATTGCCAGCGTCCATCGTGTCGGGCGAACGCTATCCGCACCAGTTGTCCGGCGGCCAGCGGCAGCGCGTGGTCATCGCGATCGCGATCGCCTGCTCGCCGCGGCTGCTGATCGCCGACGAGCCGACCACCGCGCTGGACGTGACCACCCAGGCCGGTGTGCTCGAGCTGCTGCGCGAGCTGCAACGCGACGAGGGGCTGTCGCTGCTGTTCATCTCGCACGACCTGGCGGTGGTGGCCGACATGGCCGACGAGCTGGTGGTGATGAAGGAGGGGCAGGTGGTGCAGGGCGGCAGCTTCGGTACGGTGTTCGGCCCGGGCTCGCATCCCTATGCCAGGCGGCTGTACGAGGTGTCCACGCGGGTGCCGCTGCGACGCCAGCGCGACATCGGCGAGCAGCCGTTGCTGCAGGCGCGGGGCCTGAGTTGCAGTTATCCGATCGGCGCACGCCGCCTGTTCGAGCGCCGCGAGCGGGCCGTGGCGGTGAATGCGCTCAGCCTGGACATCCGGCCCGGGGAAAGCGTGGGTCTGGTGGGCGAGAGCGGCTGCGGCAAGTCCACGTTGGCGCGGGCGTTGCTCGGCCTGCAGCCGATCGATACCGGCAGCCTGCACTTCGACGGCACCGACATCTGTGCCGGGCACACCCGGGCCACGCGTCGACGCGTGCAGGTGGTGTTTCAGGATCCGTACGGCTCCTTCGATCCGCGTCACCGGGTGGCCCGGCTGGTTGCCGAACCGCTGCACCTGCTGGACGAGCGCCCTCCGCGCGCGCAGGTGCGCGAGCGGGTCGAGCGGATGCTCCAGCGGGTCGGCATCGACTCGGATGCGCTGGATCGGTACCCGCACGAATTCTCCGGTGGGCAGCGTCAGCGCATCGCGATCGCCCGCGCGCTGATCGTCGAACCATCGCTGGTGGTGCTGGACGAGGCGGTGTCGGCGTTGGACGTCTCGGTGCGCGCCCAGGTGCTGGACCTGCTGGCGGAGCTGGCCGACGAGCAGCGGCTGGCCTACCTGTTCATCTCGCACGACCTGTCGGTGGTCAAGCGGGTCACCGATCGGTTGCACGTGATGCAAGCCGGACGCATCGTGGAGAGCGGGGACACCGAGGCGGTGTTCGCCCAGGCGAGCCATCCGTACACCCGGCAACTGCTGGCGGCCGTGCCGCGGTTGCCCGCGCCTTGATCGTGGCGCGGCGCACGCACTCGCGCGGTGGGGACGTGGCGGCTGCGCGCTTGCTAGGCTGGCGACCCGACCCGCCGATCGACATCCCGTCATGAACCCGCTCTCACCGCTCGGGATCGATGCTCGCCACCTGCTCATCGGCGGTGTCTGGCGCGCGCCGGAGGCGGCGGGCACGTTGCCGCTTCAAGACCCCTCCGACGGATCCTCCCTGGGCGAGATCGCGCGCGGCCGGGCCGCCGACATCGACGTGGCGGTCCAGGCGGCACGCTCGGCGCTTGACGGCGAGTGGGGGCGGTGCACCGCGCTGGAACGGGGTCGCCTGCTGGGTCGGCTCGGGCAGCAGGTGCTGGAGAACGTCACGCTGTTGAGCGAGCTGGAAGCGCGCGATGTCGGCAAGCCGTTGTCGCAGGCGAAGAACGATGTGATCGCGCTGGCGCGCTACTGCGAGTTCTACGCCGGCGCGGCCGACAAGGTGCACGGTCAGACCCTGCCGTACCTGGAGGGCTACACCGTGTTCACGCTGCGCGAACCGCACGGGGTCAGCGCTCACATCGTGCCGTGGAACTACCCGATGCAGATCATCGGCCGGTCGGTGGGGGCGGCCCTGTGCATGGGCAACGCGGCGGTGGTGAAGCCTGCCGAGCAGGCCTGCCTGACCGCGCTGGCGTTCGGCGAGCTGGCGCGCCGCGCAGGCTTTCCCGACGGGGCGATCAACATCGTGCCGGGACTGGGCAGCGAGGCCGGTGCCGCGCTGTCCGCGCACCCCGGCGTGCAGCATGTCTCGTTCACCGGCTCGGTCGTCACCGGGGCGGCGGTGCAGCGCGCCGCGGCCGAGCAGGCGGTGCCGGTGACGTTGGAACTCGGTGGCAAGTCGGCGCAGCTGGTGTTCGACGATGCCGACCTGGATGCCGCGCTCCCGTTGCTGAGCAACGCCGGCATCCAGAACGCCGGTCAGACCTGCTCGGCCGCCTCGCGCCTGCTGGTGCAAAGGGGTGTCTACGACGAGGTGAGCGACCGGCTGGCCGAGAGATACCGCGCGCTGCGCGTCGGACCGGCGCTGTCCGACCCGGACGTCGGCCCGCTGATCTCTGCCGAGCAGCGCGACCGGGTGGCGCGCTATCTGGCCCAGGGCGCCGATCTGCCGACGCTGGCCACCGGTCGCATCGCCGATGAGGCACCGGCCGCCGGCTGCTACGTGGTGCCGACCCTGTTCGGCCCGGTGCCGCCGGATCATGTGCTGGCCCAGCAGGAGATCTTCGGTCCGGTGCAGGTGCTGATTCCGTTCGAGGACGAGGCGCAGGCGATCGCCATCGCCAACGGCACCGACTACGGGTTGGTGGCCGCGGCGTGGACGCGCGACGGTGCTCGCCAGTTCCGCCTGGCGCGCCAACTGCGGGCCGGTCAGGTGTTCATCAACGACTACGGGGCCGGTGGCGGGGTGGAGCTGCCGTTCGGCGGCGTGGGCAAGTCCGGACACGGCCGCGAGAAGGGCTTCGAGGCGCTGTACGGGTTCAGCCAACTGAAGACCGTGGCGGTGCGTCATGGCTGAGTCGGCGGGCTGGCGAAGGCGGCCATCGACCGGATGGCGCGCGACGGGCGGGACGACATCATGAGACTGGACGGCAAGCGGGCCATCGTCACCGGCGCCGCCTCGGGGTTCGGCGCGGGCATCGCCGCGAAGTTCGTCGCCGAGGGGGCGCACGTGATCATCGCCGACATCGATGGCCGGGCCGCCGAGCGCGTGGCGGCCGAGCTGACGGAATCGGGCGGACGCGCGGTGCACGCCTGCCAGGTCGACGTGTCCGAGAACGCCAGCATGGCGCTGCTGGCAGCGTTCGCACATCGACGCCTCGGCGGCGTCGACATCCTCGTCAACAATGCCGGCGTGACGCATCTGCCCGAAGCGATGGAGTCGGTCGGGGAGGCCGACTTCGATCGCGTGCTGGCGGTGAATGCCAAGTCGGTCTATCTGGCGGCGCGCCACTTCGTACCCGACATGAAGGCGCGCGGCAGCGGGGCGATCCTGAACGTGGCCTCGACCGGTGGCGTCAGTCCGCGCCCGCGCCTGTGCTGGTACAACGCCTCCAAGGGCTGGATGATCACCGCCACACGCTCGATGGCGGTGGAGCTGGCGCCGTTCGGTGTCCGTGTCAACGCGATCAACCCGGTGGCCGGGGACACGCCCCTGCTCAAGTCCTTCATGGGCGAGGACACGCCCGAGGTGCGTGCCCGGTTCATCGCCACGATTCCGCTGGGCCGGTTCAGCACACCCGAGGACATGGGCAACGCGGCCTGCTTCCTGTGCTCGGACGAGGCAGCGATGATCACCGGCGTGGCCCTGGAGGTCGACGGTGGCCGTTGCATCTGAGCCACGTTCCACCCTGAGCGATCGACTGCATCCGGGGAAGCGCAACCTGATCACCGACGTGCCGGGGCTGTTGGTGGGCAACGCCTGCGACCGGCACCTCAAGTCCGGTACCACGGTGCTGTGCGCCGATGCGCCGTTCGTGGCCAGCGTCGATGTGATGGGCGGCGCACCGGGTACGCGCGAGACCGATTGCCTGGCCCCGGACAAGGTGGTGGATCGGGTCGATGCGCTGGTGCTGTCCGGTGGCTCGGCGTTCGGCCTGTCGGCCGCCAGCGGGGTGTGCGATGCGCTGCGCGAGCGAGGACGTGGCTACCCGGTCGGGCCGGTGCGGGTGCCGATCGTGCCCGCGGCGATCCTGTTCGACCTGTTGGCGGGCGGCGTGCACGATTGGCGCGAGAACCCGTGGTACGCGCTGGGCCGGCGTGCGCTAGACGAGGCGGGCGAGCACTTCTCGCTCGGATCGGTGGGCGCCGGTGCCGGGGCCACGACCGCGCACCTGAAGGGTGGCCTGGGTTCCGCCTCGCTGGTGCTGCCCGACGGGTACACGGTCGGTGCGCTGGTGGCAGCCAACCCGAATGGCGATGCGGTCGATGCGGACAGCGGTCGCTTCCACGCCTCGGCCTGCGAGTTCGGTGACGAGTTCGGTCAGTGCGGCGCACCACCGGCGGTGGACCCGGGCCGACTGCCCAGGAACCTGAAGCTGGCCGCGTATCAGGCGCTGGCCAGCGACGCCGCAAGCGCCGTCGGCGCGACCGTCGATGCCGGTACGCCCGGTGTCGGAACGCCTGGCGCCAACACCACGCTGGTGATCGTGGCCACCGACCTGCCGCTGGACAAGGCGGGCTGCGCGCGCCTGGCGGTAGCGGCCCAGGACGGCCTGGCGCGCGCGCTGCAGCCGGCGCACACGCCGATCGACGGCGACATCGTGTTCGCGTTGTCGACCGGCACCGAGGCCTCGCCGGTGCAGGACATCGGTGCGCGGCTGCTGCTCGGTCACGCTGCGGCGATGTGCGTGGCGCGAGCGATTGCCCGGGCGGTGTTCGAGGCGACGGTCGAGCCGCGCGACACGCTACCGACCTGGCGAGCGCGGCACGGCTAGTCGGCATAATGCGCCGCCCCCTGCGCTGTCAGTAGCGCAACGCCCCCAGAAAGGCGGTCACCTGCCGCACGAAGGCCTCGGGCGCCTCCCAGTGCAACGCGTGCGCCGCGCCCGGCAGGCAGCCGATGCGCACCCGCTCGTCGCCGCGGTGCCGCGCCCGCATCATGGCGGGGGTGGTCAGCTGGTCGAGCTCACCGGCCAGCGCCAGCACCGGGCAGCGCACCCGTGCCAGCTCTGTCGGGGTGTCGACAAAGCTTGCCAGGGCGGCGCTCTGCACATCCAGCGCCTCGGGGGACTGGCGATGCGGATAGGCGATGGCACCGATCGCCGCCGCCTCCACGCGCGCCGGTTCGGCGAAGAAGGCCGGCGAGAACAGCGCGTGAAACAGCAGTCGGTACCACACGGCCGGCTCGCTGGTATGGCGCAACTTGGCAAGCGTTGCGAAGAAGTCGACGCGCACGGGCGGCACTTCGGGCAGACCGGCCGCGGCGATCAATGCGCTGACCCGATCCGGCAGGGCGGCGGCCAGCGCCCAGCCCAGCATCGCCCCCATCGAGTGGCCCAGCACGGCGATGCGCTCGATCTGCAGCTCGTCCAGCAGCCGCTCGATGTCGTCCAGCATCAACGTGCGCGAGGTGACCACCGGCATCGGCAGCGTCTGCCCGGTGCAGCGGTTGTCCGGCGCGATCAGATCGAAATGCCCGGCAAGGCCGGCCCACACCGGCTGCCAGCTGGCCGCATCGCTGGTCATGCCGGCCAGCAACAGCAACGGCGGACCGTCGCCTTCGCGCCGATAGTGCAGGTCCAGGCCGGGCAGGCGAGCGATCGGCATCGGGAGGGCGGGTCGAAGCCGTCGAGGCTGCCGGGTGGTCCGACTAGTTCGGGCGTCGCTCGCGCTGGATGCGGATCGGATAGAAGCGCACCCCGGCCTGGTCGAGCGACGGGGCGCCGGGGAATCCGCGGCTGGCCGCCAGCGAGTACCAGCGCGCGGCGTCGGCCAGCGCATCGTTGGCCGCTGCCGGTGCAAAGGCCAGCAACGTGGCTTCGCGGGCGAAGTCGGTGCCCAACGCGACCTGGGCGGCGCGTTCGCCGGACTCGGCCCGATCCTCGAGCTCGGCGCGGGGCAGCGTCTCCAACGCCGCCTGTTCGGCCTGCACCTCGTCCTGCAGCCGTTCGATGTCGACCGGTGGGCTGGTGGGGGTGCCCTCGACGGTTCGATCTAGCCCGCCGGGCTCGGTCGCGGCGATGCCGGGAGCCGACACGAGGGCGAGGGCGATCAGGCAGGCGGATCGGCTGGATGGGCGGACAAATTTACACATGGGCACAGTCTACCGGCTCCGGTGCCCGGCTGCCGACGCGTGGACCACCCGGTCATGACCGCTGCGACTCGATCGAGTACGAAACTTGCTCGGTGCGACGGACGGGCCCCGCAGTACGCGAGGCCCTCCGCTCTGGGAACCTGAATCGATGCTCGACAAGCTCCTGACCCTCGGTGGCAACGCGCTGCTCGGCTGCGCCCTGGTAGTGCTGGCCGCACCGCATCCGGCGTTCGCCCAGGAGGCGGTGGACCCGGGCGAGGCCGGTTCCGGGCCGGGCAGCGTGTCGGTGCCGCTGCGCGGGCTGGCGGTGATGAGCCGCGTGGCCGGCCTGACGGTGTCCCCGGATGCCCTGGATACCGGGGTGGTGGAGATCGGTTCCAGCGTCTCGACCACGCTGACGCTGACCCACGACGGGGCCGCGGGCAGCGATCCGATCGCGATCGGCGAGGCCCGCCTGTTCGGCAAGAACCGGAGCGATTACACCATCGACTTCAACGGCTTCGTGACGCTGTACCCCGGCGACGTGCAGCCGATGCAGATCGGGTTCACGCCGCAGGTCCCGGGCCAGAAGTCGGCCGGGCTGATGCTGCGCATCGACGGCATCTCGGCCCCGGTGGTGGTGCTGTTCGAAGGCTCGTCGCGCTACCCGAAGATCGCCGAGATCGGCAGCAGTGCCGATTCGTTGAAGTTCGGGCAGATCCTGGCCGGCCAGCAGTCTGCCAAGAGCGTGACGCTGACCAACATCGGCGACCCTCTGGCGCCGCCGCTGTTCGTCTCGGATGCGCAGATCAACGGCGAGTTCGCCAGCGACTTCTCGCTGGACTTCCAACCCATGACCTTGCAGCCGGGCGATAGCCAGTCGCTGGCGGTGACGCTTGCCGGTGGCAGCGAAGGCAACAAGACCGGCACCTTGTCCATCACCCACGACGGCGGCAATCCGACGCTCTCGATCGCGTTGCAAGGCGAGGTGGTGGCACCGGCGGCGGTGCCGATCGGCTTCTCCAAGGGCAACATCGATCTACCGGTGTACAAGCCGACCACCTTGGCGTTCGGCCCGGACGGCAAGCTGTACGTGGGGCAGCAGGACGGGGCGATCCATGTGTTCGACACCGCGCGCTCGGGCAAGAACGCCTACTCGGCCAACAAGCTCGAGACCATCGATCTGATCAAGAACATGCCCAATCGCGACGACGACGGCGAGCCGAACCCGTCGGTCAAGGGACGCCAGGTCACCGGCATCCACCTGACCGGCAGCGCCGGTGCACCGATCATCTGGGCCGCCTCGACCGATCCGCGACACGGTGGGGCGGCGGCCGGCACCGATACCGACCTGGACACCAACTCCGGCATCCTGCACAAGCTCACCAAGAGCGGTGGCGGCTGGCAGAAGCAGGACGTGGTGCGCGGGCTGCCGCGCTCGGAGGAGAATCACGGCCCCAACGGCCTGCTGATGCACCAGGGCAAGCTGATCATCATGTCCGGCGGCTTCACCAACCAGGGCATGCCGTCCAACAACTTCGCCGAGGTGTCCGAGTACGCCCTGTCCGCCGCGGCGCTGCAGATCGATGTCGACGCGATCGGCAGCGGCACCTACGATCTGCCGACGCTGGACGACGAGGACCGGCCCGGCGCCGATGACGAGCACGATCCGTTCGGCGGCAACAATGGCAAGAACCAGGCGAAGCTGGTCAAGAACGGGCCGGTGCAGATCTGGTCGACCGGACTGCGCAACGCCTACGACGTGGTGCTGACCGAAGCGGGCAGGCTGTACACGTTCGACAACGGACCCAACAGCGGCTGGGGCGGCACGCCGCAGGGCGACTGCCTGAATCGTGTCCTGAACGGCGGTTCCACGCTCAACGATTCGCTGCACCTTCTGACCAAGGGCAGCCATGCCGGCCACCCCAACCCGGTGCGCGGCAACACCGCCAACACCTTCAACGACTCCAACCCGCAGTCGCCGGTGGAGATCGCGGCCAATCCGGTCGAATGCGCCTACGCCTCGAACGGCATGACCACGATCAACGCCTCCAGCAACGGCATCGCGGAGTACACCGCCGACAACTTCGGCAACGCGATGGCCGGCGACCTGATCGTGGCCAGCTACGGCAGCAAGGTCTACCGCATCCAGCTGAACGGCAACGGCACGAAGGTCACCTCCAAGAGCGTGCTGTTCGACACCGGCAAGGGCACCCCGCTGGACGTGATCGCGCAGGGCGACTCCGGTCCCTACCCGGGCACGATCTGGGTGCTCGACTACGTGGGCAAGAACATCCACGTGTACGAGCCGGACGACTACTGATCGTCGCCACCGCCCGAACGCGACCGGCTCAAAGCTTTGCCGCTGCCCGCCGATACCCCGTTCACGTCCGTCAGCGCGGCCTCCGACCGGTCGCGCCGATCGCGCGCAAGGCCGGAAGAGTCATCCGATCACGTCGAACCGATCAGCCATGATGCACAACCGCCATACCGTCGTCCTGATCGTCAGCCTGTTCCTGGTCGCCTGCGGTGGTGGCGGCGGGGACGGTGGTCCGGCTCCCGTTGCCGGTACCGACGGCGGCGCTGACACCGGCGCGACGGGCGGCACCGGCGGCGATTCGGGCGGCGGCTCGGGAGGTGACTCTGGCGGCGACGGCATCGTGATCATCGACCCGGTCGCCAAGGCGCGCGGCCTGCTGCCCTCGATCGCCCAGGCCGACCCGACCTTCGCCGGTACGCATCACAGCGGATCGGGCGTGTGCGCCGACTGCCACAATGCCGACACCATGACGGTGCCGACCGAGTCGGGCACCGCGAAGAATGTCTCGATCGGTACCGCCTGGCGCACCAGCGTGATGGCCAACTCGACCCGCGACCCGTACTGGCACGCGGTGGTGGCCTGGGAACTGGACGAGTTCCCGATGCTCGAGGACGAGATCAACGACAAGTGCACGGTGTGCCATGCGCCCATGGGGCACGACATGGCGGGCAAGGAGGGCATCGAGCTTCGCCTGTTCGATACCGGCTCGGCCGAGCAGGGCACGTTGCAATCCGGGCTCTACTCCCAGGATGCCGGCAGCGAGCTGTTCAACCACGCGATGGACGGGGTGAGCTGTTCGCTGTGCCACCAGATCGATGGGGGCAACCTGGGCGACGACTCCAGCTTCACCGGCGGCTACGAGATCGTCGATGCGCGCAACCTGCCCAACAAGCCGGCCTATGGACAGTACCCGGATCCGGACGCCGGCTACATGCTGGCCCAGAGCGGCTTCCTGGCCCAGGGCGGTGCGCACCTGAGCACCTCCGAGAGCTGTGCCACCTGCCACAACCTGAACGTGGAACCGGTCGATGCGAACGGGCAGAAGCTGCCGGGCGTGGATCACTTCGCCGAGCAGGCCAACTACACCGAGTGGCAGTTCAGCGACTACCGCGCCGGTGGCGCGCTCGAGCAGTCCTGCCAGGATTGCCACATGCCGGTGCTCGATACCCCGGTGGTGCTGGCTTCGGGAAGCTCCAACCAGCCGCGCGAGGGCTTTGCCGAACACACCTTCCTGGGCGCCAACACCGTCATGCAGACGATGTTCCGCGACTACGCCGAGGAGCTGGGGATGCCGGCCGACATCACCGAGGCCGACTGGAACGCATCGATCCAGCGCAACCGCGCCTTCCTGGAAACCGCCGCGACCGTCTCGGTCGACAACACCGCACGCTCGGCACTGCCGAACACCGACCCGCAGGCCGAAGCGCGCGAGCAGCTCTCCTTCGATGTCACCGTGGTCAACCAGACCGGGCACAAGCTGCCGACCGGCTACCACTCGCGCCGCGTGTGGCTGCGCGTGCTGGTCAGCGGCGACGAGGGGGTGGTGTGGGAGAGCGGTGCGATCGATGCGGACGGGCGCATCGCCGGGCTGAGCGAGGATGTGAACCCGAAGAGCCACGAGGTGCACTACGACCTGATCACCGATGCCTCGCAGGTGCAGGTCTACCAGTCGGTGGTGGGCGACAGCACCAACCAGCGCACCGGCTCGCTGCTGGACGGAGATCGCTACCTGAAGGACAACCGCATCGTACCCAAGGGCTTCGACAAGGTGGCCGTGGCGAACGACCCGAACGTGCTGGACAGCTTCGGGGTGTTCGGCCAGGCGATGGGCGACGACGACTTCGACTCGGGCAGCGACACGGTCACCTACCGGGTGCCGGTCCCGGCCGGGGGAAATTACCGGGTGCTGGTCGAGCTGCGCTACCAGCCGCTGGCCTACGGTCATCTGCAGGAGGTGTTCGCCAAGGGCGAGCGGATCGATGTCATCGACATGTTCCGCACGATCTACGAGAACACCACGCTGCGCGACGAGACGATCGCCACCACGGTCGCCACGATCGGTCTGTAACCAGGGCGCTATACTCGCCCATCGCCAGCCGAGCTGGTGCCCGATGTCTCGGGCACGCCGGTGGCACCGGAGCCGTTGATGCCGTCCATGTCGATCCTGCCGCGCCGTTGTGCGCTCCTTGCCGTCCGGCTCGTCCGGGCACCGATCCGCGCGACGGCCCTGGCGCTCGGCATCGCCGCGCTGGGGCTCGGCGGGCTGGCCGGCGCACAGCAGGCCAACGGGCTGGAATACCGCATCGGTCCGGAGGATGTGCTGCACATCTCGGTCTGGCAGGAAGAGGACCTGGATCGCGAGGTCCTGGTGCGCCCCGACGGCGGCATCTCCTTCCCGCTGGCCGGTGACCTGCAGGTCTCCGGGCGCACGCCGCTGGAGGTGCAGGACGAGATCCGTTCGCGACTGCAGCGATTCGTGCCCGATGCCGAGGTCACCGTCTCGGTCGACACGGTGTCCGGCTACACCGTGTTCGTGCTGGGCGAAGTCAACGAGCCGGGGCAGTTCACGCTGGGCCGTTACGTCGACGTACTGCAAGCGCTGACCCTGGCCGGTGGCACCACGCCCTACGCGGACGAGCGCGACGTCACCATCCGGCGCCGCCAGGACGGGCGCGAGGTGGTGTACGACTTCGACTACCGCGCGGCCAAGAAGGGGCGGGGCGGGGACCAGAACATCATCCTGCGCAGCGGCGACGTGGTGGTCGTGCCCTGAGCCGCCTTGCACGGGCCGCCACGGTGCGCACCGCACCCACGCTGCGCGCGCGCCTTGCCCGCACCCTCGTGGCACTGGCCGTCGCGGGCGGGTTGAGCGTGCTGGGCAGCGGGTCGGCGCAGGCCCAGCAGTGGATCTTCACCCCTTCGATCGGGCTGGATCAGCGCTTCGACGACAACTATCGCCTGGAGCCTGCCGCCGAGCGGCAGATCAGCGCCACCCGGCTGGTCGGCGACTTGGGGCTGCTGCGCGAGACGCCGGTGTTCAGCATCAGCGGCACCGCTCGGGCGGACCTGCGCCTGGAGCTGGGCGACGTGGAGGACAGCTCGCCGGACTCCAACCAGATCCTGCTGTTCGATCTGGAGCGCAGGTTCCAGCGCAGCAGCGTCAAGCTGGACCTGGGCTACCAGCAGGACACGCCCAGCCGCGACATCTCGGCCGACATCACCGATGCGGGCAGCAACGCCGAAGACGGCGGCGTGGTCACCCAGGACAGCGACGTGGCCCGGGAGCGGCTCGATCTGAGTCCCTCGGTCCGCTACCAGCTGTCGCGGCGCACCAGCGTGGAGGCCTCGATCGGGTACACCCGCGTGGATCACGACCAGCCGTCCCCGGCCGACGCCATCTTCACCCAGTACGTGCGCCTGCTGCAGAACCCGAACCTGACCGATGAGCAGCGCGAGGACCTGACCGACGAGAACGGCGATGCGCTGGACCCGGACCAGGTCACCATCGACACCGTCGGGGTGTTCCGACCGACCGGCGAGCTGGACGACTACGACCGCACTCGCCTGGACCTGGGTTACCGGTTCCGCCTGGACCGCATCTCGGTGGTGTCGGCGTTCGCCGGGATCAGCGAGTTCGTCTCCGAGGTGGACGCGGACAACGCCGCCTTCGTCTTCGAGGACCTGGTGCCCGATCCCGACGAGCGTCAGATCCTGCGCGCCCCCAAGCGTGAGAGCGTGGCGCGCACCGCCTCGTTCCGGCTCGGCTACGACCGCGAGCTGACGCGCACGCTCGACATCGGCGTGCAGGCCGGGCTGTACACCAACGAGACCGACGACACCGACACGCTGCGGCGCAGCGACGGCAGCTTCGCCGAGGCGAGCGAAGCGGGCGTGGCACGGGCGGATCTGGACAGCAGCGAGCAGGGCTGGCTGGCCAACCTCACGCTCAGGAAGGACGATGACCGCACCCGCTACACCGCCCGGTTCGCGGTCGATGTGCTGCCCAGCAGCGCCGGGGCGCAGGTGGAGACCCAGGAGCTGACCGGCGAGGTGTTCCGCCGCCTGAGCCCGTTGCTGGACTTCTCGCTGCGCGGCCGGGCCTACGAGCCGGACCGGCTGGGCGCCAAGCAGGATGATCGCTTCGCTCGTCGCTTCATCAGCCTGGAGCCCAAGCTGAGCTGGCGATTCACGCGCGCCTGGACGGCGGCGGCGGCCTATCGCTACCGGCGCCAGAAGGCGCGCGTGGACACCGAACCCAGCCAAAGCAACGCCATCCTGCTCTCGCTGCGCTACACCCCGCCGTCGCAGATCCGCGATCTGGCCGGACGCTGAGGCTCACTCGGTCTGGGCAGGCGTTGCCGCGGCCAGCGCCGGAGCGCTTTGCAGCCAATCCACCACCCGTACCCGCGTCGGGTCGAAGATCGTGACCCCGCGTGCGTAGCGGGTCTTGAAGCGGTGCAGCTGCACGCCGTCCAGCGACAGGGCGCGATCCTTCAACGACGCTTGGATGGCCTGGCGGGTTTCGCTGTCGAAGCTGTCGATCGGCAGCGCAGCCTCGCTCAGCGCCCGGCTGGCCTGCCGGGCGCTGACGAAGCGATCGCTGCGCTCGTGCGGTTCGGGGTAGCCGTTGAACAGCTGGGTCAGGTAGCTGCCGAACTCGCCCTTGTCCGGCGGCGGATTGACCAGCACCGGCACCGACCCGCCGGCCAGATCGCGGATGCGTCGCGGCCGCTCATCCAGCGCCACCAGCTCGGCGTTGGCACTGCGGTGCGCCGCGGCGGACAGGGTGCTGAACTGCCCTTCGGCGAACACCACCGCCACGGTGCGTTGCTGCCAGGCGATCAGCGAGCCGTAGCCGAGCGCTGCGACCTGCAGCGCAGCGACCAGGCTCATGTCCACACGCAGCCCCGGCTTGCCGGGCTTGTAGAGCAGCAACGTCAGGGCAGGCCCCAGCACGAGGTCCACCATCACCACCACCTTCAGGCCCTGCCAGCCGCCGCCCAGCACGAACAGCTTGCCGGGAAACCACAGCGTGAGCATCAAGATCACCAGCGCCGAGAACACCAGCAAGCTCAGGGTCAGGTGCAGGCAGAACGCCTGGGCCCGGGACAGCGGCCACCACCGGCGGGCAGCGGACCGCTCGGGCGCCTGGACGCTTTGTCGATCGCCGGGTACACCGCCGGGTACATCGTTCGGCACAACGTCGCTGGACATCGGGATCCTCGGGCAGCAGTCGCTCTGCTGCCACCCGAATCAAGAGCCGTGCCACGCCGCCGGTCGTCCTGCGGGGTGTCGTGCCGATCTCAGCCGAGCAGGAACTCCACCAGCGCCTTCTGGGCGTGCAGGCGGTTGCCCGCCTCGGCCCACACCACGCTCATCGGCCCGTCGATCACCTCGGCGTCCACCTCCTCGCCGCGGTGCGCCGGCAGGCAGTGCATGAACAGCGCCGAGTCGGCGGTCTCCTGCATCAGCCGCATGTCGACCCGGTAGCCTGCGAAGGCCTTCTCGCGCACCGCCTGTTCCTGCTCCTGACCCATGCTGGCCCACACGTCGGTGACCACCAGGTGCGCGCCGCGGCAGGCCTCCTCGGGCGAGCCGACCCGACGGGCGTGATCGCCCGCCGCCGCGAGCAACCCGGCATCCGGTTCGTAGCCGTCCGGGCAGGCGATCAAGAGCTCGAAGCCGAGCAGCCTGGCGGTGTTGATGTACGAGTTGCACATGTTGTTGCCGTCGCCGATCCAGGCCACGCGTCGCCCGGCGATGTCGCCGCTGTGGTCCAGGAAGGTCTGCATGTCGGCCAGCAGCTGGCAGGGGTGCAGCAGGTCGGTCAGCGCGTTGATCACCGGCACTCGGCTGGCGGCGGCGAAGCGTTGCAGCGCCGCGTGACTGAAGGTGCGCACCGAGATGATGTCGACCATCTCCGAGAGCACCCGGGCGGTGTCCTCCAGCGGCTCGCCACGCCCGATCTGGGTGTCGTTGGGCGACAGGTAGATCGCGTGCCCGCCCAGCTGCGTCATCGCGGTCTCGAACGAGACGCGGGTGCGGGTGGAGGACTTCTCGAAGATCATGCCCAGGGTGCGACGCGGCAGCAGCGCCTGACCGGTGCCGGCCTCGTGCTGGCGACGGAACTCGCTGCCGCGCCGGATCACCTGCAGGAACTGCTCGCGCGACAGGTCGAACTCGTCGATGAAGTGGCGCGGCCCCTGGCTGGTGTCACCCATGAGCGGCATCTGCCTGCGGCGCATCGCCTTCCTCGACGAAGTCCACGATCAACGTGACCAGCCGGTCGACCAGCTCGTCGGCTTCGACATCGGACAGGATGAACGGGGGCAGCAAGCGCACCACCGAACCGGCGGTGACGTTGATCAGCAGGCCGGCCTCCAGCGCACGGCGCACGAGATCCGCGCACGGCCGATCCAGCTCGATGCCGATCATCAGCCCCTTGCCGCGCACCTCGATCACCGCGCTTCGGTTGTGCAGCGCGTTGCTCAGGCGCTGCTTCATGCGCTGCCCAAGCTCGCCGGCGCGCGCCACCAGCGCATGCTGCTCGATCTGCTCGATCACGGTGGTGCCGACGCGGCAGGCGATCGGGTTGCCCCCGAACGTGGTGCCGTGGCTGCCGGGCTGGATCAGGGCCGCGGCCGCGCCGCGCGCCAGGCAGGCACCGATCGGCATGCCGTTGCCCAGCGCCTTGGCCACCGTGATGACATCCGGGGCGATGCCGGCGTGCTGGTGAGCGAACCAGGCGCCGGTGCGGCCCATGCCGGACTGGATCTCGTCGCAGATCAGCAGCCAGCCGTGCGCATCGCACAGCGCGCGCAGCCGGGCCAGGTAGTCGTCGGCCGGCACGTTGATGCCGCCTTCGCCCTGCACCGGTTCGACCAGGATGGCGGCGATGTCGTCCCGTTCGGCGGTGCCGCCCGGTGCCAGTGCCTCGATCGCGGCCACATCGTCGAACGGCACGGTGACGAATCCGGGCGTGACCTGCCCGAAGCCCTCGCGCAGCTTCCGGTTGCCGGTGGCGGCGATGGTGGCCAGCGTGCGGCCGTGGAACGCGGTGTCGGTGACGATGATCTGCGGTGCATCGATGCCGCGGCCGGTGCCATGGCGGCGGGCGATCTTGATCGCCGCCTCGTTGGCCTCGGCGCCCGAGTTGCAGAAGAAGGCCTTGTCCATGCCGGCGATACGGCACAGCGCGGTGCCCAGCGTTTCCTGTTCGGCGATGTGATACAGGTTGGAGGTGTGCACCAGGCGCCGTGCCTGATCGCTGATCGCCTCGGCCACCGCTTCGTTGGCATGGCCCAGCGAACACACCGCGATGCCGGACAGCAGGTCGGTGTACTCGCGCCCTTCGCTGTCCCACAGACGCGCACCCTCGCCGCGCTCCATCGTCACGGGCAGGCGACCGTAGGCGGACATCAGTGCGGACATGGCGGGATCGAGGCGGTGCGATAAATCGGCCTCACATGGTAATCGACCGGGCCGGCGGGTGCGCCGTTGCCCGATGTGGCCACGATGGGTGGGCCGTCACGCTATGCGGGGCGTCATCCCGAAGACGCGGTGCTAGCATCGTGCGCGAAGATTCGACGTGGAATGGAATCCGGTATGCGCCTGTCATCGCTTGCAAACTGGTGCGAAGGCACCGGCCGAGGCCGGGTGCTGATCGCCTGCCGCGTGTCGCTGCTCGGGCTGCTCCTGTCGAAGCCGGGCGTGGCGCCGGCCCAGGAGCAAGAGCAGGTCGAGGTCCCGCTCGAATGCGCCGAGTTGTACCGGGACAACGGAGCGGTGCCCGGTGAGCCCGATTGCCGGGTGCGGGCCAGCACGGTGTCGGTCGGTCTGGGCAACTTCTTCTGCCGAACCTTCTCCGGCCCTCGTTACGTGGACGCGTTCTGCTCCGGAAACGATGGTGACCCGAACTGGGTGGATCTGGAGCCACTGCGCACCGAGTACGCCGCGGAGCGCGCCATCGACAGCCCGGACACCGGCTTCGTGCACCAGTTCCTGTGCATTGCCGAGCAGTCGTGCGCCAACTTCGAAGCAAGCGGCGATGCCGGATGGGCAGCCCGGTTCGTGAAGTTCCTGTTCGACGGCATGGACGATGACAACGGCAAGCCGGGCAGCGTGGAGTACGACTGCTCGCCAGGACTCTCCGACGAGGCGTGTTTCCGTTTGAAGGGATACCTGTTTCACGCCTGGGAGCTCAAGCGCGGGTTCTACGGCTACTGCTTCAACCAGGGAACGTTCGTGGAGTACGAGCGCTGGGATGCGGACCACGAGACCTTCCTGAGCAATGCCGTGCAGGTCTGTTTCGCCGATGTGGCCAATGCCGGAGAGCTCAGCCCTCGGTTTGCCGCCGATAACTCGGCCAACGTTCCCCTGCTCGCCCGCCTCATGCGCGAGGGCGCGCAGGTGGATTGCCGGGTGTGGAACTTCATCCGGAGCTCCGGCCGCGAGACCGGATCGGGCACCAGTGGAATCGACTGGCTCGATGCGTTGCCGGCAGCAGGGGGCGACCCGAGCGACGCCCTTGCCAAGCGAGGCGATGGGTTCCTGTCCGTGGTCGTGCCGGATTCCCTGCGCAAGGCTGCGCCCGCACGCGAGGATTTCTACGATGCGTTCTGGGAAGGCGAGGGCACGCTGGCGGTCTCGGTTTCCGACGATGTCTTCTTCGTCCGACCGGGCGAGCAGGTCGGGCTGCAGGTGCTCGGAACCGACGAGGGCGGAGCCCAGGTTCTGCTGGGTGCCGCCGATGGGGTCGAGTACCGCGTGCTCAGCAACGCCGAGCATGTCGACGTCGGCCCGGATGGCATCGTGAACGTCACCAGCGTGGCATCGCCGTTCTCGACGTATTCGGAGGCCGACGTGGTACTGATCGCGGCGATCGCGGGAGAGCGCTTCGGCATCGCTCAGCTGATGATCATCGACGACGACACCGACGGTGATGTGCTGGTGGACTCGTACGAGGATGCCGTCGGGCTGGACAAGTTCGCACCCGACGATGTCTTCGAGGACGTCGACGGCAACGGCACACCGGATGTCGAGGACGCCCTGGCCTACGCGCAGCCGACGCCAGCTTCCAACGACTCTCTGCCCGATTCGATCGGCAACGACCCGGACGATACCGAGGTTCCGGGTGATGATGCCGTGCCGGGAGTCGGTGAGGGGTCCGCGGGAGGCAGCGGCAGCGGCAGCGGCGGTGGCGGTGGCGCCGCCGGGCTTGGTGGCCTGCTGTGGCTTGGCGCGTTCGCCGTCCACCGGCGGCGAACGATCCGGCGCTCGCGCGTCCCCACAGCCTTCGCGCGCTGGCGCCGATAGCCGGTCACCGCGGATCGGCAATCGCCGTGAAGCACTACTTTCGCGGCTGGTTGTTCCTGCCGCTGGTGCTGGGGGTCATCGGGCTGCTGCTGCCCGGGTTGCCTCTGGGGGTGACCGACTTTGCCGCCGCCTCGTTGCTGGTGGCCGGCGTGCCGTATGCCGTCTTCCTCGTCGGTGCGCTGGTCTGGTCGGGCAATCGGGAAGCGGGGTACCTGCGGGCCTTCCTGCTGTCGCCCCTGGTGTTCGCCGCTTGCTGCTTCGTCTACGGACTGGTGCTGTACCCGATGTCGGGTCTTGCGGTGCAGTCCTGGTCATCGCAGGCGTGGAGCGCTGCCGGGATGGCGCTGTTCTGTCTGGCGGCCAGTGCGCTGTACTGCTGGCCGGCGTTGATCGTGTGGCAGGTGTCGGTGCTGTTGCGGGGCCGAAGGTCTCGGCGTTGACGCTACCGGCCGAGTGCTGCGAATCGTCGGCACACCTCGGCTCGGTAGGCTGGGACACGACGGGGGTGGCAGCTGACAGTCCCTGGTGGGCAGCACATCGGGTGCCGCCGCCTTTCACCGACGACGCAGGAAAAGCCATGGCTGACGATACCTTCAGTGCCGACGAGCGAATCGAGTTGGTGCGCGCGTTGCGCGAGTTCTCGGCCAGTGAGCTGGAGAATGAACTGGGCGGCTTCGAAGCGGAGTTCCTGCTGGACTTCATCACCGGGAAGATCGGCGCCTATTACTACAACCGTGGATTGCTGGACGCGCGCGCCCTGCTGGAGCAGCGCATCGAGACGATCGGCGAGGCCTTGTACGAGCTGGAGAAACCGACCGCCTTCGCCCGCTGAGCCGACGCATCGAGCAACGCCTGTGCGTGCAACGTCCACCTTGCGTTCGGTAGGATCGGAACCTGGGCCGTACGGTCCGGCAAAACGTCGTCGCTCGCATGTCCCAGTCCCGAGAGTTCCGCAGCCGTCAGTGGTTCGCCGACAGCCACCGCCCGGACCAGACCGCGCTGTACCTGGAGCGCTACACCAACCACCGCTACACGCTGGAGGAGCTGCGCTCGGGCAAGCCGATCATCGGCATCGCCCAGACCGGCAGCGACCTGTCGCCCTGCAATGCCATCCACGTGGAGCTGGCCCGCCGGGTGCGCGACGGCATCGTCGAGGCCGGCGGCATCCCGATGGAGTTCCCGGTGCACCCGATCCAGGAGACCGGCCGCCGGCCCACCGCCGCGCTGGATCGCAACCTGGCCTACCTGGGGCTGGTCGAGGTGCTGCACGGCTACCCGATCGATGCGGTGGTGCTCACCACCGGCTGCGACAAGACCACCCCCGCCTGCCTGATGGCCGCGGCCACGGTCGACATTCCGGCGATCGTGCTGTCCGGCGGGCCGATGCTGGACGGCTACTGGGAGGGGGATGCGCTGATGGGCTCCGGTACCTGCATCTGGCGCATGCGAAGGAAGGTCGCCGCCGGCGAGCTGTCGGACGAGGACATGATCACCGCCACCGCGGGCTCCACGCCCTCGGCCGGTCACTGCAACACCATGGGCACCGCTTCGACCATGAACGCGCTGGCAGAAGCCCTGGGCATGTCGCTGACCGGCTGTTCGGCCATTCCGGCGCCCTACACCGAGCGCCCGGCGATGGCCCTGGCCACCGGGCGGCGCATCGTCGAGATGGCGTTCGATGACCTGAAGCCCTCCGATGTCATGACGCGCGAGGCCTTCCTGAACGCCATCGCGGTGAACTCGGCGATCGGGGGCTCCACCAACGCCCAGCCGCACCTGGCGGCCATCGCCCGGCACGTGGGCGTGGAGCTTCAGCCCAGCGATTGGCAGGACTACGGTCACGACATCCCGCTGCTGGTGAACATGCAGCCGGCCGGCAAGTACCTGGGCGAGCGCTTCTTCCGCGCCGGTGGGGTGCCGGCGGTGATGTGGGAGCTGCGCCAGGCCGGCAAGCTGCACGCGGCACACACCGTCACCGGGCGCGCCATGGCCGACAACCTGGACGATCGGGAGAGCCACGATCGCGAGATGATCCGTGCCTACGCCGAGCCGCTGGTGATGGCCGCAGGCTTCGTGGTCATGACCGGCAACCTGTTCGACACCGCGATCATGAAGACCTCGGTCATCACCGAGGAATTCCGCCAGCGCTACCTGAGCACACCGGGCAGCGAGAACGTGTTCGAGGGCCGGGCCATCGTGTTCGAGGGCTCGGAGGACTACCACGATCGCATCAACGACGCCTCGCTCGATATCGACGAACACTGCGTGCTGGTGATTCGCGGCTGCGGACCGATCGGCTGGCCCGGCTCGGCCGAGGTGGTCAACATGCAGCCGCCCGATGCGCTGATCAAGCGCGGCGTCATGAGCCTGCCCACCATCGGGGACGGACGCCAATCCGGCACCGCCGACAGCCCCTCCATCCTCAACGCCTCGCCTGAGGCGGCGGTGGGCGGGGGGCTGTCCCGGCTGCGCACCGGCGACATCATCCGCATCGACCTGAACGCCGGGCGCTGCGATGCGCAGGTGGACGGCGAGGCGTGGCAGGCGCGCGAATCGATCACCGAGGTGCCGGCCAGCCAGACGCCGTGGCAGGAGATCGCGCGCGAGAGCACCGGGCAGCTGGCGGACGGGGCCACGGTGACGCGAGCGCTGAAGTATCACAAGGTGGCCAGGAACCTGCCGCGACACAATCACTAGTTATTAGAAGGTCATAATTATGACCAGTCCATAATGCAGTGTAAACGGCTTCGTACCGCCCCACGGCTCAGCCCACGCTTCGCTCGCTGCTATAATTATCCGGTATGGATAATTCTAGATAACCGATGTCGATGATCTTCACGCGCCCGGGGTTGGCCGGCCGGATGGCCGCGCAGCTGCTCGATCCGGGCCCGCTGGACGAGGCACTGCGTTCCGGGCTGTTCCTGTCCGGGTTGCGCCGCACCGGCAAGACCACGTTCCTGAAACACGATCTGATCCCGGCGTTGGAGGAGCGGGGTGCGTTGGTCATCTACACCGACCTGTGGAGCGATGTGGCCATCGACCCGGCCGAGCTGGTGCGGACCGCGATCCGCGAGGCCTTGCAGGCGGTGCAGCAGCCCGGCTCTCGTCTCATGCAGCGGTTGAGCGCGGTGAAGGGCGCCTCGCTGGAGGCGGTGGGCATCGGCTTCTCGTTCGAGCTGGAGGCGGTCGGTCGGCCCGGCGGCGCCACGCTGGCCGAGGCGCTGGCCGAGCTGGTCGACCGGACCGGCACCGATGTCGTGCTGATCGTGGACGAGGTGCAACACGCGCTCACCTCCACGGCCGGTAGCGACATGCTGCTCGCGCTGAAGGCGGCACGGGACGCGGTCAACACGCGGCCGGACACCGTGGGGCACTTGTTGGTGGTGGGAACCGGATCGCACCGTGCCTACGTGGCCGAACTCACCTCACGTCGCAACCAGGCGTTCGCCGGTGCCGCCTCCGTTCCGTATCCGCTGCTGGGCAAGGAATACCTGGCGCACCTGCGCGCTCGCCTGGTGGCCGACGGTGTCGAGCCGCTGCCGTCCCAGACGGCGCTGGAGGCGGCCTTCGAACGGCTCGGCCATCGCCCTGAGGAACTGCTGAAGGCGCTGCAGCTGCTGGTTCGACGTCACGAGGCGAACCGTGACGTGGACACCGTGCTGGAGATCGTATCGAGCACGCTGCGCGCCGGCATGGCCGACATCGAGTTGCACAAGATCGAGCGGCTGGGGCCGTTGGCCGATCAGGTGTTTCAACGCATCGCCGCCGCTGCCGACGGGGAGGCGCGCGGCCTGTACGGCCGCGAGGCACTCGACGAATTCTCCACGGGGCTTGGACGAGACGTCGCGGCCACCGACGTGCAGCGGGTGCTGGACGAGCTGACGGCCGAGAACGTGGTGATGCGTGCCGGACACGGGCGCTACAGCGTCACCGACCCCTTCGTGCGCACGGTCTGGGCCGAACGTCAGCAGCTGGCGTCCGGCGCATTGGCCGCCCCCGACACCGACCACGGCACCCGATGATTTGCTGCCGCCCTTGTCGGGTGGCGAACCCGTCGCCATATTGCGAGGTTGAAGCGGGTGCCCGACGCGGCCCGTGTTCTTCATGCCCACCCCCAGGAGCTGTTCATGGCCTTCGAATTCCCCGATCTTCCCTACGACTACACCGCACTCGAGCCCAGCATCGATGCGCAGACGATGGAGATTCACTACGACCGCCATCACCGCACCTACTTCAACAACTTCACCGGCGCCGTCGACGGCACCCCGCACGCCGATGCCTCGCTGGAAGACGTGATGAAGAGCGTCGATGCCAGCACCTCGCCGGCGATCCGCAACAACGGCGGTGGCTACTACAACCACATCCTGTACTGGAACTCGATGTGCGACGGCGGCAGCGCCCCGTCGGATGCCTTCAAGAGCGCCATCGATACCACCTTCGGCTCGGTCGATGCGCTGAAGGAGGAGCTGAAGAAGGCCGGCACCACGCGCTTCGGCTCCGGCTTCGCCTGGCTGATCGTCAAGGACGGCAAGCTGGCCGTGACCTCGACCCCCAACCAGGACAACCCGCTGATGCAGGTGGCCGACGTGCAGGGCACGCCGATCCTGGCGCTGGACGTCTGGGAGCACGCCTACTACCTGAAGTACCAGAACAAGCGCCCGGACTACATCAGCGCCTGGTTCGACACCGTGGACTGGGCGAAGACCTCCGACCGCTTCGCGGCCGCCTCCTGAGGTAGCGGACACATGGCTGACAACGACGACGTCGTCTCCCGCATCAACGGGCAGATCAGCGACAACCCGGTGATCCTGTACATGAAGGGCACGCCGCAGATGCCGATGTGCGGGTTCTCGATGCGCACCGTCGAGGTGCTCAAGCGGTGCGAGCAGGAATTCGCGTTCGTGAACATCATCGCCGATCCGGCGATTCGCGAAACGCTGCCCAAGGTGTCGGACTGGCCGACCTTTCCGCAGCTGTACATCCAGGGCGAGCTGGTCGGTGGCTGCGACATCGTCACCGACCTGGCCGAGAGCGGCGAGCTGAAGAAGATGGTCGACAAGGCCGCGGTATCGGCCGCCTGACGCCGGACCGATCGGTGTGACCGGCTCGTGCAGGGTGCCGCGTCATGCAGCGGCTCCCCGCGGGCCGGTCACGCTCATTCCGGATCGACCCGCCCGCGCTGCGCCTTGGTGCGCGATCGGCGGGTCTTGGATTCCAGCCGACGCTTGACCGAGCCACGGGTCGGCCGGGTGGCCCGCCGGGGCGGTTGCGTCTTGATCGCCTCGCGAATCAGCGTCGCCAGGCGCGACAGGGCCTCGTCCAGGTTCTGCTCCTGCCGACGTTGCGTCTGGGCCTTGATGACGACGGTGCCCTCTCGGGTGATGCGCTTGTCGCGGTGATTCAGCAGTCGCTGCTTGATCGGTTCGGGCAGGCTGGATGCGTTGATGTCGAAGCGCAGGTGCACCGCCGAGGACACCTTGTTCACGTTCTGGCCGCCGGCGCCCTGCGCGCGCACCGCCTGCCAGTCGATCTCGTTCAGCGGGATCGTCAGGCGATGATCGATGCGCAGGGCGTCCGCTTCGCTGCTCACGCGACAGGCACGGGCCCGGTCAGTCGATCGCTTCGCTGCGCGGCGAGCGCGGCTGATGCAACGACTCCCAGCGATTGACGATGCGGCAGAACAGCTCGGCGGTCATCTCGGTGTCGTACACCGCACCGTGGGCTGCATCGGTGTCCCACTCCAACCCGGCCGCCACCGCGGCACGCGCCAGTACGGTCTGCCCGTAGGCAAGTCCCGCCAGCGACACCGTGTCCAGGCAGCTGAACGGGTGGAACGGGTTCTTCTTGATGCGGGTGCGTTCGGCCGCGGCGTTGACGAACTTCAGATCGAAGAAGGCGTTGTGGCCGACCAGCACGGCGCGCGTGCAGCCGGCATCGGACACCGCATCGCGAACCGGTTCGAACACGTGCTTGAGCGCTTCGCGCTCGGCTCGGGCCGCGCGCAGCGGGTTGTGCGGATCGATGCCGTTGACCTCCAGCGACTTCGGGTCCAGGTTGGCGCCCTCGAACGGCATCACGTGGGTGGTGATGGTGCGAGCGGGGCGCAGGGTACCGTCGCCGTCCTGTTCGAGCAGCACCGCGGCGATCTCCAGCAGGGCGTCGGTGGTCTCGTTGAAGCCGCCGGTCTCCACGTCCACCACCACGGGCAGAAAGCCCCGAAATCGTTCGCTGAGCGGCGTGGCACGCCCGGGTCGGTACATGGTCGGCGGGATGTCGCTGAGTGAGGGACGAGGCGCGGTCGCGCGCCGCGATCATACACCGCGCACGGACCCCTCCCTGCCAGCTCCCTGCCGCATCGATCGGGCTCGCAGGCATCGGCAAGCCGGTTCGGGCCGAGTGCTACCATCGGGCGCCCTTCGTTGCCGGATCGTCCGTTGCGCGTGGCCGAGCTCGTCCGCCAGTTCTTCTACCTTGCGTTCCTGATGCGGCGACCTCAGGACGTGCATGCCGGCGAGGCGACGCTGCCGATCGGGGTGGGGCTGGCACTGCTGAGCTACGTGCTGGCGCTGGTGGGCGCCCATGGCGTCGGGCTGGCGCTCGCCCGCGCCGTCATCGACATCGCGCTCACCGGTGGTGCGCTGTGGGTGGCGCTGAAGCTGACCGACCGGGTGGCCCGATTTCGACAGGCATACGGCGGGTACTGCGGCGCGGTGGCCTTCATCAACCTGGCCGCCATTCCGGTGTACCTGAGTTCCCGGGCGTCGCTCGAACCGAGCGTCGGACTTGCAGATTTCGTGCTGCTGGTGTGGAACCTCGCCCTGCTCGGGCACGTGATTCGGCACACGTTCGAAACCAAGCTGCCCACGGGTATCCTGTGCGCCTTCGTCTACGTGATCCTGCTCAGCGGACTGCTCGCCGACCTGGTGCCGATTGCGCCAGTGTAACGTCACCGTGAAAAGAACTTGACACAACCGATGGTGAAAATGTCAAGCGGTGTGGTGGTATTCTCAACAGAAGCGCGAGCGATGATCGCGCACCGATGCGGAACAATGATTTGCCCGTCACCCGTCGACTTGTCACCGGTACCGCGCGCAACACCGCTTCGTCCGACAGCGATGTGGCGGGAGTGCCGCGTCGTCCCGATACGGCCAGGGTCGGCGTGATCGATGCGCCTGCACCCGATACATCCGTGTCACCACCCATAGCGATACCCGCCACGCGTTCGCCGCCCGCCCGGTCACGTGCCACGGGGCCCGCGCCCTTGCGCGCATCCGCCGACGCGGCCCCCCGTGCGCCCGTGCCCGGCTCCGGAACCCCCGCACCCCCCGCCCGCTCCGGGATCAAGCCGCTCGAGATCGACGTGCCCGAGCGGGTCGAGCGCTACCGGTTGGGCGCGCGCATCGGGTCGGGCACCTGCGGCATCGTGCACGAGGCGATCGATGAGCGCCTCGGGCGAAAGGTGGCCATCAAGCTCTCACCGGTCGGCGAGGCGCACGTCTCGACCGGCAAGGTGCCCGGCGCCCAGCGCGCGTACCAGACCGAGATCGTCGCCGCGGGGCGGCTGACCCATCCCAACATCGTCACCGTGTTCGATGCCGGTACGGTGAACGGGTTGAACTACCTGGTGATGGAGGTGGTGCGCGGGCGCTCGTTCAAGGCGTTCGGCAAGGGCCGTGCGCTGCTGCCGGTGCACAAGGCACTGTCGGCGATCGTTGCGTGCTGCCACGGCCTGGACCATTCCCACGCGCGCGGCATCCTGCACCGCGACATCAAGCCTGCCAACATCATGCTGACCGACGAGGGCATGGTGAAGCTGCTCGACTTCGGCATCGCGGTCGGGTTGCAGCGCGATAGCGGGCTGGAGCGGCGCGGGCCGACACTGGGCACCCCCAACTACATGTCGCCCGAACAGATCCTGGGCCGTGAACTCGGTCCGGAGAGCGACTTCTATTCCCTGGCCACCGTGCTGTTCGAGCTGCTGACCGGGCGTCAGCTGTTCAAGGCCAAGAAGGTCAAGGAGCTGTTCCGGGTGGTGGTGCAGCAGTCGGCGCCGCGCCTGGAGTCGGTGCGCCCGGAGCTGCCGGCAGCGCTGGGCGATGTGCTGGCCCGGGCACTGGCCAAGGATCCGCGCGAGCGCTATGCCAGCGGCGCCGCCTTCGCCGAGGCGCTGCTGCCGTTCATCGAACGGTATCGGGTGGTCGAGGCCCGTCCGCCGGCCGAGCGGCGCTTCATCCGATCGCTGCAGCGTCTGGATTTCTTCGAGGACTTCTCGGACGTGGAAATCGCCCAGCTGCTCGAGCTGGTGTCGGTGCGCAGCTTTCGCGCCGGGGAGGTGCTGATCGGCAAGCAGGCGCAGGCCGAGCGTCGGCTGCTGGTGCTGACCGATGGCCTGGTTCGGGTCAATCGCAACCGCGCGCTGATCGAGGTGGTGGGCGAGGGTGGCTCGGTCGGCGAGCTGGGCTTCATCAACGGCATGCCGGAGGCGTGCGAGGTGCGGGCGCTGACCAGCGTCAACGCGCTGGAATTGTCCGCCGAATCGCTCAGCGACCTGCCGCCCAAGGTGCACCTGCACTACTACCGGGTGATCTCCGACCGGTTGTCCGCCCGCCAGGCGAAGGATGGCGCGCTGGTGCTGGACCTGATGCTGTAGGCACCGCCCTGCCGGGGCGGTTCAGTCCTCGATCGCGTTGTGCTGCCGTTCGCTCAGCGTCTTCTCCCAGGCCAGCGAGGTCGCCACGATGGTGTCGATGTCGTCCAGCTGCGGCGACCAGTCCAGCGTTCGGTGGATCTTGTCCACCCGGGCCACCAGCGAGGGCGGATCGCCGGCGCGGCGCGGCTCCTCGATCACCGTGATCGGCGTGCCATGGTTGCGGTTCACCGCATCGATCACCTCGCGCACGCTGAAGCCGTGGCCGTAGCCGCAGTTCATCAAGGTGGACTCGCCGCCACCGCGCAGGTAGTCCAGCGAGGACAGGTGGGCGCTGGCCAGGTCGGTGACATGGATGTAGTCGCGCACCCCGGTGCCGTCGGGTGTGGGGTAGTCGGTGCCGAACACCTTCAGGGCCTCGCGCTTGCCCAGCGCCACCTCGGCGGCCACCTTGATCAGCAACGTGGCCTCGCGGGTGGATTGCCCGATCAGTCCATCCGGGTCGGAGCCTGCCACGTTGAAGTAGCGCAGGATCACATGCTTGAGATCCGAGGCGGCGGACAGGTCGCGCAGCATGTACTCGCTCATCAGCTTGGACATGCCGTAGGCGTTGATCGGCGCGGTCGGCAGCTCCTCGTGACAACCGTCCGGCGCCTCGGGGGTGCCGTAGGTGGCCGCGGTGGACGAGAAGATGAAGTGCTTGACCCCGTTCGCCTCGCAGGCCTCCAGCAGGTTGCGGGTGCTGCAGGTGTTGTTGCCGTAGTACTTGAGCGGGTTGGACACGCTCTCGGGCACGATGGTGTGCGCCGCGAAGTGCATGACGGTATCGATGCCGTGCTCGGACAGCAGGCGTGACACCAGCTCGACATCGCCGGTCTTGCCGTTGATCAGCTCGCCGTGCAGCACCGCCTCGGCGTTGCCGGTGGACAGGTCGTCCAGCACCACCACCCGCTCGCCCCGCTCGCCGAGCAGCTTGACGACGTGGCTGCCGATGTAGCCGGCACCACCGGTGACGAGGATGGGGGAATGGCTCATGGAAGGCGATCGGGCGGTGGCGGGGTCGGTCATGGTAACCGGTGCGGTCCGCTTCGCGTCAGGCGGCCCGCAACCGATCGATCAGGCCACGCACGCTGACCGCCTCGATGCCATCGCCCAGCGGATAGTCGTCCTCGCCAGCGTGTATCACCAACGTTCGGCTCGGTCGCAGATCGTTTCGAGCACTGTGAAAGCCCTTTGACAGACTGACCGACAACGCGCGCTTGATCTCGATGGCCCAGACGCCGCCGCCGGGCAACTCGAGCACCAGATCGATCTCGTTGCCGGTCGCGGTGCGGTAAAAGCAGGCACGCGTGCGTGCCGGTGCCACGGCCAGCGCATTCTCGATCACCCAACCTTCCCAGCTGGCACCGACCACCGGGTGCCCGGCCAACTGGTCGAGCCGTTCGATACCGAGCAGCGCGTGCACCAGGCCACTGTCGCGCACGAACACCTTCGCAGACTTGACCAGTCGCTTCCTTTCGTTGGTGGCCAGTGGCGTCAGCTTGCGAACCAGCAGCAGGTCGATCAGCAGGTCGATGTAGCTGGAGACCGTCGGCACGCTCAGACCGAGGCTCCTGGCCAGCACGGACATGTTCAACAGCTGACCCTGCGAGTGCGCCAGCATGGTCCACAACCGTTCCAGCGTGGTGGCCGGGATGCGGGGGCCGAATTGTGGAACATCGCGTTCCAGGTAGGTGCGAATGAAGTTCTGTCGCCAGACCAGGCTGTCCTCGTCATCGGCAGCCAGGAAGCTGTCCGGGAAGCCCCCGCGTAGCCAGAGCCGGTCGCGATCGACGGGGTCGATCTCGCCAAGTGCCAATGGTCCGAGGTCAATCTGCTCGATGCGCCCCGCAAGGCTCTCGCCCGATTGCCGCAGCAGGTCGAGCGAGGCGGATCCCAGCAACAGGAAGCGTCCGTTACGTGCGCCGCGCCGTCGCCCTCGATCGATCAGACCGCGAAGCTCGGAAAACAGGTCCGGCACCCGGTGAATCTCGTCCAGCACCACCAGGCGCTCTTGATGGGCATCCAGAAACAGCACCGGATCGGTCAACTTCGAACGATCCGCGCGGCTCTCCAAGTCGAGATAGAGCGCATCGTCACGCTGCGCGAACGCGATCGCCAGTGTGGTCTTGCCGACCTGTCTGGGGCCGAGCAGCGCAACCGCGGCCTGACGTGACAGCGCTCGCCCCAGTCGGGGCATGAGATGACGCTCGATCATTCTTGCAATTTTAAAGCGTTGCTTTAAATTTGCAAGAACACCGCGAGTTCGGCCACACCGATCTATGGAAACCGACACCGCAGCGCCGACTCGCGCGCCTCGATCTGACGGGCGGCAGGAGCCTGCATACCCCTGTCCCGGCCAGCGCAGCCTATCCTTGCCCGCTCCCGTCATCCGTCGCATCGCCCGCCCATGAGCGCCACCCCCGCCGCCCCCACCGTTGCGCTGATCCGCCTGATCGCGGAGGCCATCGCGGCACGCCCGGAACAGGTTCGCGCCACCATCGCCCTGCTGGACGGGGGCGACACGGTGCCGTTCATCGCCCGCTACCGCAAGGAGGCCACCGGCGGGCTGGACGATGGGCAGCTGCGCCTGCTGGAGGAGCGGCTGGGCTACCTGCGCGAGCTGGGCGAGCGGCGCCAGGCGATCCTTGCCAGCATCGAGGAGCAGGGCAAGCTGACGCCCGAGCTGGCCGCCTCGATCGAGGCGGCCGGCACCAAGTCGGCGCTCGAGGACCTGTACCTGCCGTACAAGAAGAAGCGCCGCACGCGCGGCCAGATCGCGATCGAGGCCGGGCTGCAGCCGCTGGCCGAGGCGTTGTGGAACGATCCTTCGCGCGAGCCGGAGCGCGAGGCGGCCGCCTTCGTGGCCGAGTCGCGCGGCGTGGCCGACACCAAGGCGGCGCTGGACGGGGCGCGCTCGATCTTGGTCGAACGCTTCGCCGAGGATGCGCTGCTGATCGATCGGTTGCGCACCCGGCTGGTCGACGAGGGCTACCTGTGCAGCGAGCTGCTGGACGACAAGCTCGAGGATGCGCAGAAGTTTCGTGACTACTTCGATCACCAGGAGTCGATGCACAAGGTGCCCGGGCACCGTGCGCTGGCGATGTTCCGCGGGCGCCGCGAAGGGGTGCTGCGCCTGTCGCTGAAGCTGCGCAACGCCGCGGGCGACTACGACACCGAAGCCTGCGAGGAGCGCGTGGCCGCCCACCTGGGCGTCACCGACGAGGGCCGCGCAGCCGATGCCTGGCGCCGCCAGGTGGTGCGCCACGTGTGGCGGGTGAAGCTGGCGCTGCACCTGGAGACCGACCTGTTCAACGCGCTGCGCGAGCGCGCCGATGGCGAGGCCATCCGGGTGTTCACCAGCAACCTGCGCGACCTGCTGCTGGCAGCGCCTGCCGGGGCGCGCTGCACGCTGGGGCTGGACCCGGGGTTTCGGTCCGGGGTCAAGGTGTGCGTGGTGGATGCCACCGGCAAGCTGGTCGCGTTCGACACCGTCTACCCGCACGTGCCGCAGCGCCAGTGGCAGCGCGCGCTGGACACGCTGGGCGCGCTGTGCCGCCAGCATGCGGTGGAGCTGGTGGCGGTGGGCAACGGCACCGCCAGCCGCGAGACCGACCAGCTGGTGACCGAGCTGCTCGGGATGCCGGGGCTGTCCGGGCTGACGCGGGTGTCGGTCAGCGAGGCCGGCGCCTCGGTGTATTCCGCCTCGGCGCTGGCCGAGCGCGAGTTCCCGGACGTGGACGTCACCATCCGCGGTGCGGTGTCGATCGCGCGCCGCCTGCAGGACCCGCTGGCCGAGCTGGTCAAGATCGAGCCCAAGGCGATCGGCGTCGGCCAGTACCAGCACGATGTGTCGCAGGTGGCGCTGGCGCGCAGCCTGGATGCCACGGTGGAGGACTGCGTGAATCGGGTCGGGGTGGACCTGAACACCGCCTCTTCGGCGCTGCTGTCGCGGGTGGCCGGGCTGTCGGGTGCGCTGGCCGAGAACATCGTCGGTTGGCGCGACGAGCACGGCGCGTTCGCCGATCGCAAGACGCTGTTGAAGGTGCCGCGTCTGGGGCCGCGCGCGTTCGAGCAGTGCGCAGGGTTCCTGCGCGTCACCTGCGGGAAGGATCCGCTGGACGCCTCGGGCGTGCACCCGGAGAGCTACCCGGTGGTGACGCGCATCCTGGCACACGTCGACCAGCCGCTGGAGACGCTGCTGGGCGATGCCGCGACGCTGTCTGGGTTGTCCCCCGAGGCGTTCACCGACGAGCGCTTCGGCGTGCCGACGGTGCGCGACATCCTCGGGGAACTGGAGAAGCCGGGGCGCGACCCGCGGCCCGAGTTCCGCACCGCGCGCTTCGATGCGGCGGTGAACGAGATCAAGGACCTGCGTGCCGACCAGGTGCTCGAAGGGGTGGTGACCAACGTCACCGACTTCGGCGCCTTCGTGGACGTGGGGGTGCACCAGGACGGTCTGGTGCACATCTCGGTGCTCAGCGAGCAGTTCGTGAAGGACCCCTACCAGGTGGTCAAGGCCGGCATGGTGGTCAAGGTCAAGGTGATGAACGTGGACCCGGCGCGCAAGCGCATCGCGCTGTCGATGCGGATGGGCGACAGCGCGGCCGAGCACGGCGAGGGCAAGCGCGGCGGCGCGCGCGACAAGGGCCGGCGACCGAACGCCGCACCCCGTGCCGCACCCCGTGCCGCAAAGGGGGGAGGGCGCGGCCAGCCGGCGGGCAAGCCGTCGACCGGGGCACCGGAGAACTCGGCCATGGCGGATCAGTTGCGGGCGGCCCTGCTCAAGGACTGATGGGGGAGCGGTTCGCGCGCGGTGGAGCGAACCGACTCATGCGCCCACTCATGCGTCCACTCATGCGTCCACTCATGCGTTCAGGCGTCGCCGCCGTTCCCGGTAGATCACCACCAGGCTGGCGGCGATGATGATCGCGGCACCGATCAGCGTGCGCGCACCCGGTGGGTCCTGCCAGATCGCGATGTCCAGCAGCACCACCCAGACCAGCGAGGTGTATTCCAGCGGCGCAAGCAGCGAGCCGTCGATGCGCCGGTAGGCATCGGTGAGCAACCATTGGCCGCTCACCGCCATCAGCGCGAACGTCAGCACGCCGAGCATCTCGGCGGCGCTCGGCAGCTGGAACACGAACGGCAGCCAGGGCAGGCAGGCGATGCCGACGGTTGCGTTGAACACCAGCACCAGCGAGGCCGAGGACTCGCTGCTGCCCAGCCACTTGCCGGCCACCGCCAGCGAGGCGTAGGAGACGCTGGCGATCAGCACCAGGGCGTGGCCCAGCGCGCTGCCGCTGCCGGCCGCGCCTTCGGGCTGCAGCGCGATCACCACCCCGGCGTAGCCGACGGCGATCGCGCTCCAGCGCCACGCCCCGACCCGCTCGCCGAGCACCAGCGCCGACAGGATGGTGATCACGAACACCGAGTTGTAGGCCACCACCGTGGCATCGGTGAGCGGCAGGTAGCGAAGCGATGCGAAGAAGCACAGCGGGGCGAGCACACCGATCGCGGCGCGCAGCAGCGAGGCGCGGGTGCGCACCGGACGAAGCGTGGCCGATCGCCCGCGCAGCGCGAACACGCCCACCAGCACGCTGACCACGATCACGCTGCGCATGAACATGATCTGCATCAGGTGCAGCTCGCCCGAGACCACCAGCTTGGCGACCGCATCCATGCCGCTCAGCACGCCGATGCCGAGCAAGGCGATGCCGATGCCGACCGCGACCGGCGTCATGGTGCGGCGATGCCGGATGCGGGCCGGCGACGACCCGTGAGGGCGGGGGGTATCAGCCTTGCTCGTGCGTGCGCCGGCGCCTGGCCAGCAGCTCCCTGGCCTGGCCGACCCAGTTCTCCGCCTCGATGTTGTCGCGGCTGCCTTCCAGCTTCTGCGCCACCTGCTCGATGTGCGAGCGCTCGAACGCGGCCAGTTGCGCAAAGGTGGTGACGCCCAGGCCGTTGAGCAGCCGCTGCATGCGCTTGCCGATGCCCTGGATGGCACGCAGGTCGTCCTTGCCCGGTACCGGATCGAAGGGATCGGCGATGTCGTCCTCGTCCGCCTCGCCGGACGTCTCGAGCCCGGCCATCAGCGAGGTCGGCGCCTGCAGCGCATCCAGCTGCTGCTGCAGCGCGACCAGCTCGCCCTCGCGCTGCTCGAGCGCTGTGCGCAATGCGCGGATGGACTGCTGGGCCTGATCGTCGACGGCGGGGGCCGCCGATGCCTGCGCCTGGGCCTGGGCAAAGCGTTCGCGGATGCTCGCCAGCGCGCCCGGCCGTGCGGCGGCATCGCGCTGGCAGGCGTCCAGCTCGCCCATCAGCCGGCGCCGCGCGATCGCATCCAGCGGCGAGCGGGCGATGTCGTCGCGCAACGAACCTTGTGCGCGCTGCCACTCGGTATCGGCGGCGGACGCCGTCGAGGGCGGTGCGCTCATCAGGTGCGGCTGCACCAGCAGGCGCTGCCAGTGCGGCAAGGCCGGCGCGCGCTCGCCACGGGCATTCGCCACGCTGCTGCGGCACAGGCGGTACAGGCCGTACAGCACCAGCGCCACCGTCAGTGCGAGCATCGTCTGGCTGAACATGTGCTGCGCTGGACTCCTTGCGTGGCCGGTCCGCGGTTATCGGACGTGTCGTGTTCCGTGAGCCGCCCCAGCATATCGCACCGCCGCCGCGGCGCAGAATCCGCCGGGCGCGCAGGCGCGAGCGAACCGCGCTGCTAGTCTGACCCGCCGACCGATCCGCCGAGCCGAACCATGCCTGTCACGTTGCGCCGTTCGGCGATGCCACGTGCGTTGCGGCGCCTGTCGCTGCCCCTGCTTCTGCTCGGGCTGAGCGGCTGCGTATCGATTCCCGAGCCCGCCAGCGATACCACCGCCCCGGACGCCCAGGCGCTGTTCGACGCCACCACCCAGGCCCACGGGCGCGAGGCGTTCGACTCGCTGCAGGACATCGCCGTGGCCTACGACGGCGAGTGGTACCGGCTGATCCAGCGCCTGCAGGCGGCCCTGGTGGACCCCGAGTACCGCAAGAGCTCCGAGGAGCGCATCCTGCTGGGCGGCGCCGGTGACAACGCGAGTGCGAACGGGGGGCAGGGCGCGAACGGTGCCGGGCCCGCCACCGGACTCGTCGCCCAGGTGCACACCGGACCGGCCGGCGAGAAGGTGGTGCTGCGCCAGCGGCGCTGGCAGCTGGCGCCGGGCCCGGATGCCCGCCCGAATGCCCGCCCGACTCCTCGCTCGAACGCATCGTCCGACGCACCGACGGAGGCGGCTCGCCAAGTCTCCGTCAGCTACGACGGTGAGATCGACGAGGGCGAGGTGGTGCTGGACGCCGCCGCGCTGGTGGCCGACGCCTATCGGATGTTCCTGCTCGGGCCGCTGCACTTCATCGGCAGCGACAGGCAGATGGAGACGCTGTCCCCCCAGCGGCTGAACGGCCGGCGGGTCGATCGGCTGCGCATCCGCACCCGTCCCGGGCTGGGTGCGGCGGCGCAGGACGACTACGTGCTGTACATCGATCGCGAGGAGCGGCTGACCCGACGCATCCGCTTCTCGCTGGCGGGGTTGGCCAGCACCCGCGGGGCGATCGTGGAGACCGACTACTTCGACTTCATCGAGCGGGACGGGCTGGTGGTGGCGACGCGCTTCTTCGAGCAGGTACGCCGCCCGATCCCGGGGTTGGACGCGCATCGCTGGCGCATGACCGGGCTGGACCTGAACCGCGGCATGACGGCGGCCGACTTCGACCCGACGGGGTTCAGCGGCGCCGCCGCCGCGCCTGCGCAACCGCTGGATCCGTCGCAGCCCCCGTTTTCCGAGTAGCCACCGGCGGCGCGCCGGTACGCTTGCGCTCCCTCGCCCTGCTTCCGAAACCGGGCCGGTAGACTGGGCCGGATGAGTGACACCGATTCGCTGCCCTCCGACATCGACCGTTGGCCCGGTCGGCCGATCGATGCGGGCGCTGCGCTGGAGCGCTGCCACGCGGGTGCGGTGCTGCTGTGCGTCAACCGGCGCCTGTCGCGCGAGCTGACCGGGCGCTACGAGCGTTCACGCCTGCAGGCGGGTGATGACGGGTGGCCGACACCGCAGGTGCTGCCGCTGGCGCGTTGGCTGGAGGCGCTGCACGGCGAGGCGGTGTCCAGCGGCGCCTCCACGCGCGTGCGCCTGCCGCCGCTGCGTGCCCAGCGGCGCTGGCAGAGCTTGATCGAGAACGATGCAGCGCTCGCCCTGCTGTCGCCGCTGGCCACCGCCCGGCAGGCGCTGCGCGCCTGGCAGCTGGCACACGGCTGGCAGGTGCTGCCCGATGGCGAGGACGGCTACCTGCCGGTGGACCAGTACCACTTCGCGCGCTGGGCGGCCGACTACGCCGCCCGGCTGGACGCCGACCGACAGGTCGACGAGGCGACCCTGCCGGGGCATCTGATCGAGCTGATCGACGCCGGCACGCTGTCGCTGCCGGACGAGATCGTGTACGCCGGCTTCCTGCAACTGCCGCCGCAGGTGAACGCGGTGCTCGAGGCGCTGCTGCGCGCCGGGGTCACGGTGCAGCGCCTGGCGGACGGGCCGGCGGCCGAACCGGCCTCGATCCTGTGGGCCGACGATCAGACCGAGCTGGCAGGGGTTGCGCAGGCGGTGCACGAACGCCTGCAGGCGGATCCGGATGCGCTGCTGGGCGTGGTGGTGCCGGATCTGGACAGCCGCCGGGCGCAGGTGCTGCGCGCGTTCGATGCGCGCTTCTTCCCCGCCGCCACGCCCGAGGAGATCGAGCGCATCGGGCGTCCCTACGACCTGTCGCTGGGCGAACCGCTGGCAGCGCTGGCGCCGGTGCGCGCCGCGCTGCTGCAACTGCAGACCTGCGTCAGCGGGCTGCGCCAGCCGGCGCTGCCCGCGCTGATCACCAGCGCGTATCTTGGCGCGCATGCCGCGGAGTGCCGCCAGCGCGAACGCATCGATCGACGCTGGCGCGAGCGGCGTCGCCAGCGGCTGGATCTGACGGGTCTGGTCGGTGAGCTCGGTCCGGACAGCGCGCTGCAAGCGCCGCTGTCACGCCTGGTGCGCGACGTGGCGGGCTGGTCCGGCACGCGGGTGACGCTGGGCGACTGGGCGACGCGCTTCACCGCCGCGCTGCGCGCGTTCGGCTGGCCGGGCGAGTCGCTGGGCAGCGAGGAATACCAGGTGGTGCAAGCCTGGCACGCAACGCTTGATGAGCTGCAGTCGCTGGACGACGGCGAGGCGCTGAGCGCGACCGGTGCGCTGGCGCTGCTGCGCGAGCTGGCCGCGCAGCGGGTGTTCCAGCCCGAACAGGCCGAGCGGCCGATCCGCATCCTGGGGCGGTTGGAGAGCCACGGCCTGTGCTTCGATGCGCTGTGGCTGACCGGGCTGGACAGCGAGCGCTGGCCGCCGGCAGGCTCGCCCAGCGCGTTCCTGTCGATCGCCCGGCAGCAACGCGCCGGCATGCCCGAAGCGTCGGCCGCGGCTCGCCTGGCGCTGGCCCAGCGCGAGTTCGCGCACGGCTGCAGCGCCGCCCCCGTGGTGGTCGCCAGCCGGGTGGCCGAGCGCGACGGGCAGCCGCTGGAGGCGGCCAGCGTGCTCGGTGCGCCGGTGGTCGGCGTGCTGGACGAGCAGACGCCCTGCGCGCAGTTGATAGCCGCCATCCCGACCGAGTCCCTGCTCGACAGCCGCGGCCCGCCGCTGGGCACCGCCGAGCAGGGCAAGGGCGGGGCGTCGTTGTTCCAGGATCAGGCCGAGTGCGCGTTCCGCGCGTTCGCCTCGCACCGGCTGCGCATCCGCGCGCTGGAAGAGGTGGAGGCCGGCATCGATCGGCGCCAGGCGGGCGATGTGCTGCACCGCGCGCTGGAGCTGTTCTGGAGCGAGTGCCAAAGCCATGCAGCGCTGATGGCGCTGGATGAGCCGGCACTGGCGGCGCGCATCGATGTCGCGGTGCAGGCGGCGCTGGGTGAGGCGGCGCTGGAGCCGGCCTGGCACGCGCTGGAGGCGGCGCGCCTGCAGGATCTGCTGCACGAATGGATCGAGCGGGCCGAGAAGCCGCGCGAGCCGTTCGAGATCGTCGCCTGGGAATCGCGCTGCGAGACCACGCGCGGCGGGGTCGGCATCACGCTGAAGATCGATCGCATGGACCGATTGGTGGCGCCGGGCGAGCCGCTGCAGGGGCGCAGCGACACCGATGCAGGCGATGAGCGCCTGGCCGGCCGTCGCATCGTGCTCGACTACAAGACCGGCACCCACGAGACGATCGCCGGCTGGGACGAGGAGCGCATCGCCAACCCGCAGCTGCCGCTGTACGCACTGACCGACGAGCAGATCGTGGCGGTGGGCTACGCCCAGGTGGTGGCGCGCAGTTGCCGGTACAAGGGCATCGGCGATCGCACCGGCCTGCTGCCCGGATTGCACGGCGAGTCGGACGAGTACGCCTGGCAGGCGCGGCGCGAACGCTGGCAGGAGGCGCTGGACGCTGCCGGGCGCGAGTTCGCCGCCGGCGAAGCCGCGGTGCGCCCGGCCGACAACGCCTGTCGCTGGTGCGAGTTGCAGGCGCTGTGTCGGGTGGACCCGGACGCCTCCGAATGAGCGCCCCGATCGATGCCGCCGCCCGCGCGCGCGCGCTGGACCCTGCCACCTCGTTCGTGGTGCAGGCCCCGGCAGGGTCGGGCAAGACCGAGCTGCTGACGCGGCGCATCCTGACGCTGCTGGGCACCGTGCAGCAGCCCGAGCAGGTGGTGGCGATCACCTTCACCCGCAAGGCGGCCGCCGAGATGCGCCAGCGGGTGGTGGACCTGCTGCGCCAGGCCGATGCGGGACAGGTACCCGAGGATGCCTACCAGGCCGACGGCCTGGCACTGGCATCGCGGGTGCTCGAACAGGACGCGCGCCACAACTGGCAGCTGCTGGACAACCCGCAGCGGCTGGAGCTGGGCACCATCGATGCGCTGGCCACTCGCCTGGCGCACCGCCTGCCGCTGGTGTCCACGCTGGGCGCGCCGACCGGCATCGCCGAGCAGGCGCGCGAGCTGCACCTGCTGGCCGCGGCGCGCTTCATCGAAGCGAACCTGACCCGGCTGGACCGGGTGCTGCTGCAGAACGCCAACCGGTTCGACCGCCTGCAAGGGCAGCTGGCGGACCTGCTGGCCACGCGCGATCAGTGGATGCGGTTCGTGCTGCCGTTCGCCGGGCAGGAGCAATCGCTGCGCGATGCGCTGGAATACATGCTGGAGCGTCTGGTCGCCAGCCGGCTGCAGGCGCTGGCCGCGGCCGCACCGCCGGGGCTTGCCAGCCGCGTGCCGCCGATCGCCGCCCAGGCAGTGCGCTACCTGCAGGCGCTGGCCGATGCCGAGGGCACGCCGCTCAAGGAGAAGGATGCCGCGCTGCGCAGCAACCTGAACGCGCCCGGCGGCCCGGCCGAGCGCTGGCCGGGAGCGGAGCTTGCCGACCTGCCGCACTGGCAGGTGCTGGCCGGCTGGTTGCTGACCGCCGACGGCAGCGTCCGAAAGCGCATCGACAAGTCGATAGGCTTCCCGGCCAAGACCGCCGCCAAGCTGCTGGGCGAGCCGGGGCCGACGCTTGCGGCGCACAAGCAGGCGATGGAATCGGTGCTGGAATCCTTAGGCGCAGAACCCGCCTTCGCCGAGGCGCTGGCCGCGGTGCGCGCCCTGCCGGCACCGGGCTACAGCGACGAGGACTGGGCGCTGCTGGCGCAACTGGTCGGCACGCTGCCCGAGCTGGTGGCCGAGCTTCACCTGGTGTTCGGCGAGCGCGCCGAGCTGGACTTCACCGAGGTGTCGCAACGCGCGGTGGCGGCGCTGGGCACCGAGGAGCAGCCGACAGACCTTGCGCTGTCGATGGACATGGATCTACGCCACGTGCTGGTGGACGAGTTCCAGGACACCTCGCGTGCGCAGTGGGCGCTGTTCGAGCGGCTGGTGGCAGGCTGGGAGCCTGGAGACGGGCGCACCTTCTTCATCGTCGGCGACCCGATGCAGTCGATCTACCGCTTTCGCGAAGGAGACGTCGCGCTGTTCCTGCAGGCGCGCGATGCCGGCATCGGCCCGGTCACGTTCGAGTCGCTGACGCTGCAGGTGAACTTCCGTTCAGAGCCGGCGGTGATCAACTGGGTGAACGCGGTGTTCACCGACCTGTTCCCGGACACCGCCGATGCCAACATCGGCGCGGTCACCTACGAGCCCTCCAGCGCGCAGCGCAGCGGGGCCGGACGGGTGCAGGTGTCGCCATTGCCCCAGGCCAGTCCCGAGGACGAGGCGGCCGCGGTGGCGCTGAAGGTCGAGCAGGCGCTGGCGATCGATGCGGCGCACACGGTCGGCATCCTGGTGCGATCGCGCCGCGCCGCAGCCCCCATCGTGGCCGCCCTGCAGGCGCGCACGATCCGCTTCCGGGCGGTGGAGATGGATCTGTTGGGCGAGCGCCCGGTGGTGCGCGATCTGGTGGCCCTCACCTTGGCGCTGCGCTCGGTGCACGACCGGTTGCACTGGCTGGCGCTGCTGCGCGGCCCGCTGTGCGGCCTGCTGCTGGCCGACCTGCACGCGCTGGTGGCCGAGCGGCCGCAGGCCACCGTGCTGGAATGCCTGCAGGATGCCGAGCGCCTGGCCGCGTTGTCCGGCGATGGGCAGGCGCGCGTGCAGCGCTTCATGGCGGTGATCGAGCCGGCGGTGGCGCAGGCGTCGCGCAGCGCGCTGGTGCCCTGGGTGGAGGCGGTCTGGCTGCAACTGGGCGGCCCGTCGGCCTGCACGCGCGAGGGCGACGAGCAGGCGGCTGAGCGGTGCCTGGCGCGGCTGGTGATGCTGGAGCAGCAAGGGCGGCTGTGGCAGCGCGACGAGGTGCGCCGCTCGGTCGAGCAACTGTACGCAGCCGAATCCCTCGATCCCGATTCCGCCCGGGTGCAGATCATGACGGTGCACAAGTCCAAGGGCCTGGAGTTCGACACCGTGCTGCTGCCGGCGCTGGGACGCCGCCCGGCGGTGGACACGCCCGGGCTGATCAACTGGTACGAGAGCACGCTGCAGGGCGAGCCCTGCCTGCTGTTCGCCCCGATCGATCCCCCCAACCTGCCCAAGGCCGAGAAGAGCGGCATCATCGCGCTGGTGCGCGAACTGCGCGCCCAGGCCGAAGCGGCCGAGCGGCTGCGCCTGCTGTACGTCGCCTGCACCCGCGCCCGCGCCTACCTGCACCTGAGCACGCCGCTGCCACTGGGCGATGACGGGCAACCCAAGAAGGCGTCCGCCGGCAGCTTCCTGCAGCCGCTGCACGAGCTGGTGTGCGCATCCTTGGAGGAGGGCGGTGGGGCACCCGACGACGATGCGCATGGCGCCAGCGATGACGAGCGCTCGCTGGAGACCGGCGTCGGCATGGACGACTGGCTGGACGATAACGCCGATGCCGACGCTGACAGCGAGCAGCAACCGGCCGGGCAGCAGCAACCGGATGCGCCCAGCGAACCGGCCGCACCCCCACTGCTGCGCCCGGTCAGCGGCTGGACGCCGCTCGCGTTCGAGCGGTTCGCCTGGCCCGAGGACACCCACCCACCCGAGGAGCCCGCGGCGGATGAGCGCGTCAGCTACGACTGGACCGGCTCGCTGGCGCGGGATGTGGGCACCGTCGTGCACGCCAACCTGTACGCCCTGTCACAACAACCGAATGCCGCACGCCGCGCCCCCGACGCCGACCCAACCGCTGCCGACAGCGCCCGCATCCGCCGCGAACTGGCGCAGCTGGGCGTGAACGACGCCCTGCTGGACGAGGCGACCCGGCAGGTGAAGACGGCCATCGCCAACACGCTCACCCACGACACCGGGCGCTGGGTGCTGGACGATGCGCACACCGACGCACGGTCCGAATGGGCCCTGAGCGTGCCCGAACGCGATGAGACGGGCCGGCTGCTGCGCCTGCACCGCGTGGTCATCGACCGCACGTTCGTCGACGCCGACGGCACCCGCTGGATCGTCGACTACAAGACGGGATCGCACGAGGGCAGCGGCCGCGAGGCCTTCCTGGACAAGGAGTTGGAGCGCTACTCACCGCAGCTGGAACGTTATGCGCGGGTGGTACGCGCGATCGATCAGCGGCCGGTTCGGGTCGGGCTGTGGTTCCCGATGGTGGGAGGGTGGCGGGAGTGGGTGGGGGGGTAGGCAGCCAGGCGGGCGACATTCGCCTCCCGCAAGCTTCTGACCGCCCAGCGCGCCCCTAGCCGTATTGCCCCGGCTTGCTACCGCCGACTACTGCGCGGACGACACGATCTTGTCCGCATCGATCGGCATGCGCTGTCGCGCCGGCTCCGATGTCGCCGGTTCCGGCTTTCGCGATGTTTCCGCGGCCGTCACGTCGGCCTCGGGCGCCGCGCGCTTGCGCGGATGATCGCCCAGCCTCGGCGTCAGGAAGAAGTGCACCAGCGTCAGTGCGACAAACGCCCAGAAGAACACGTATGGCGGCACGGACGAGATATCGACAAGAGCACCAACGATCAGCATCAGCACGTGCAGTGTCACCAATCGCATCAAGGTTTCGCGCGGCGTGTAGCCGCTGTCCAGCAGCTGGTGGTGCAGATGATCCCGACCGGCGCTGAAGGGAGAAACACCGCGCATGATTCGACGCGTCATCACCGTCACCGTGTCCAGCAGCGGCAGCCCCAGCAGCCAACCTGCCGCCGTTGGCGAGAAGGCCGGGTTCTCGCCCCGAGAGAGCTCGATCAGCAGCACCACCAGCACGAGCCCGACCACCAGCGAGCCCGAGTCACCAAGGAAGACCTTGCGACGCAGCCCGAACAGCCCGAGGTTGAAGCACAGGTAGCCGACGAGTGCGCCGGCGACGATCAGCGCGACGACACTCTCGTCAACGCGTCCGTGAATGAACGCCAGCGTGGCCATGACCCCCAGGCTCAGACAGGCGACCGATCCGAGCAGACCGTCGACGCCGTCCGTCATGTTGGTGGCGTTAAGCACACCGGTGACGCAGACGATCGTGAACGCGGCCGACAAGGCCGTTCCCAGCACGATCGGCGTGCTGGACCAGATGCCATCCAGTCCATCGATGCGCACGTCGAAGAACCACACCAGACCGGCACCGATGAACAGCTGTATGACGAACCGAAGGCGTGCCGACAGGTCCAGCTTGTCGTCAGCGAGCCCCAGCGCCAGAGCAGGTACGCAGAAAGCGAGAATCGCCAGACCGGCGTTGCTGGAGGCGCCGAACAGCGGCATCCACGCAAGGATGCACACGACGAGGGCCGAGCCGCCCACGAGCGGCACGAGGCCGGTGTGTCGCTTGCGGTCGGTCGGGGTGTCTACCAGTCCCACCTGCCGGCCGAGGTAGCTGAGTGGGACGATCACCGCCGTAGCTGCGAGCATGGCGCAGATGAAGGGTATGAGCAGGGTGTTCATCTGACGGGGTCTGTGGGCGAGGATCGATCACTGGCGCTGCGCCAAAGGTGAGCGCGGCTAAGCTTGCCACTCCCGCTCGTGCGCTGCCGCATTAAACGATAACGAAGCGTTGCGCCGCGAGTCTAGAGTGTTTGGGAAGCATTGCCGCGAAACTCCAAGTAAGCAACTGTCAACAGGGGGCGTGGTCTCCCGGCGGCGGATCTATGATGGGACGCGAAGCTGGATCGTTGTTATTACCGTCGGGCAGAGATGCTAGTCCGGCTGGACCAAGTTGAAGCATCTGAGTGAAGTGCCGATGAGGGCAGGAGAAAACTCGGTGGCTAGTCGATACTGGGCGGGCTGTGCGAGGGCACGGTGATGTTCGGGCATGGCGCCGGGTCGGACCGCGAAATCAGGCCGGAGCCGTGTTCTGTTCGACCCGACAGGGTTTACGCGGTGAACTCATCCGCGTCGCACGAACGATCGTCAGCGTGAGCATCCCGACCGATGATCGACGCGAAATGTGACTGACTACCAGGCAGCAATCGACAACCCACTGATAGTGTTCCGCGGCATAGTCGCGCTTCTTGGCGAGGAGGACGCCGGCAACGAGGCCACACCGGTGGCCGGTGTCAGCTCGATGAAGGAGGCTGACGCGGATCGATCCGGCGTCTGGGGCTCGTCAAGCCGGCGCCGCCAGTTGATGAAGCTGGCGTAGCCGAGCGCGTTCGCTTCGCAGAAGGCGCGGGCGCTCAGCCCACTGCGCTGCTGCTCGTGCACAAACGAGCGCCATGCGTCCGCGCTTCGATAGGTTCTCTTGGACATGGTCGGGATGCCTCATGTGACGGGTGAGACGCATCCTGGGATAGTGACCGGCGGCGCGATACAACGCCGTCAGATGACCGGTTACCCCGGAATGGCTCCATAAGGGCGATCACTGACAGTTCGCGGTTAGAAATCAAATGTCGCCGGGTCGCGGTTGGCACAGCCGTAAGCCTTCGGCGAACAGCAGGACTTGACCTTACCGGCCTGGTCCGTCGTTTTTCAAAAACATCGGCAGCAGCGCC